>Ga0315914_1000151_pt1 | contig 66827 bp, 39 predicted proteins | sample MpolenodulesMG_FD_203920 | JGI IMG/M metagenome (GOLD analysis project Ga0315914, IMG submission 203920) | Medicago polymorpha root nodule microbial communities from Los Angeles, California, United States - elongated nodules | ecosystem: Host-associated > Plants > Roots > Nodule | place: USA...
CTTCTCCCACCAGATCCTTTGTTTCTATGACCCTTGAAATATACCCCTCTTAATAAGTTGGATGGGTCAGTGTAGTGTTTTATAGACCATGGTAAGATTTAGGGGTTCATATAATCTAACTAATGATAAGTTGGATGGTTCATCATGGACAAATATAGACCAATTTTTTCATTAGATTATATGAACCTCTAAATCTTACCATGGTCTATAAACACTAAATCTAACCCATCCTTTCTTATATTTTTTTAAAGGTTTATCATTTTATAAAAAATTCATTTTTATAATTATTATAATTTAAAATATTACATATAGTTACGGTAATTTTTTTTTTCTTGACAAATTTGTTACGGTAATTTTTGTTGTTGGTATTTACACTTTTTTTACGAATTTGTTACAGTAATTGTTGAACAGTTACGGTAATTTGGTACGAGTTTTTTTTCAAGGAGAAAAGGTCCTTTTTTTTTTTACAAATGGGAGAAAAGGTCCATGTTTAAGAAAAAAGGTACACGTTATTGTTACCTCAAAAGTATAGTTCAGGTACCCTTATCAATTATTTATTTATTTTCATTGTTTTTTTTAAATGGTCATATTACCCTTTCCAAAAGAATAATAATAGCAGTAATAATAAATAAATTCTTTAATCGTTCATTGCTATCTTTTATAATAAAAAAAAAAGCTTTTCATTGCTAATGTTTTTAAGTAAATGAAAATAAAATAAATTTTTGTGAGTAAATATTGGGTGACCCTAATATGGACCCTAATTTCAAGAGACCATTGATGGACCTTTGCTAGTGAATTACAACAGCCGGTCACTTTTTTTAAAGGAAAAATAACACTTTTTTTTGTATGTTCTGTTTCGAGGCTTAGTTAATTCTGGCTATACAAAAACAAGAACAAAGGTGCTGCTATTTTTGGATTTAAGATATATATTTTGTACACTCATGCCAAAATCATGAGCGCCACTCTGTTTCATCCATTCCCGTATACGACTTACCAAATGGGTCATCCTCTTTCCCTTTATATATACTCAACACACTTTCATATGTGTGAGTGTTTCTAATTTTGATTTGTTTTTAGAAGAACACCAGTAATTTGTTGGCATATTCTGTCATCAACAACAGCGACAACCACCATGTTACACTCCGTTTAACTTCTTCCCTTCACCCCCAAAGTTTCAAAGTTCAGTCACAACTGCAGTAACAACAACCACCCCAGATCTTTTTTTATTTTTGTTTGATACTAAAAAAGCAAAGAACACCAAACACATAAAAAGGGGAAATTGTTTCAAAATTTTATTTTTTGTTTTATATAAATTTGAAGAATGATTTAGATACCAATCACAAACGGAAAATTAATAAAAAAAAAAAAAAGGAAACAACTTTGTGGCTTGATGAGATGAAGATGTGAAAGAAAGAGATGGTTGGAGAAGTGGGTGGAACAAAAATGGGGTTGTTGAAGAAACAATGGAAGGAGAAATGAGGAGGGAGTGGGAAAAAAAGAGAGTAACAGAACTAGATGATGAAAAGAGTGAATGCATGTTAAAAGTTTAAGTCCAAAAATAAAAGCCTTCGTGTCTCCTCTGAATCTCCAAAAATAAAAGTGACCGGCTATAATAAGTAATTTACTATTGTTCACATATGGTCCTTTTAAATTAGGGTCCATATTAGAGTTACCCGTAAATATTAATTTAATATTATAAAATAAAAGATATGTTAAATTATTAAATTCTAAATATTGATTGAAAATGATGGGTTTTTATTGAAAACAATTGAAGATTGAATGTGAAAATCCAGAAAGAGAGAGAAGACAAGAAAGTATTTTAGGGAGTAAAGGAAATAATTAGATGTGTGAGGTGTATTGTGCTATTGTGTTTACATATAATCTAATGACAATAAATATTGGTCCATTATGGACCAATACTTACACAAGTCCAGGCTAAATGGCACCTCCCTGTAATATTGGGTCTGTTGCCATCTTACATTTATTTTTATTGAAAACAATTGCTTTAGAAAACAATATTTTTTTTTAAAAGTGAAGACGAAGAGCAAACGGTGCTATGATCTTGGCATGTCTGTTTTTCTGATCCACCGATCCTTTCATTTTTTTATCTTTATTAATCAACCATTTTAAATTTTGGATGTACTTTTTTTTCTTCTTTTATATCAAAGGAGTGTTCACATTAAACAATTTTGTACCGGAGTCGTTCGAATTATACAATCTAAAATATTCAAATTTTTAGTACTCATGCTATTGTCTGAACTCTATTCTTACAAAAACATACCAGTTTTCTAAAATCGTTTGCATTGTTTCAAATATTGATGCTCCTATTGAAAAGTGAGATTAGTTTTTGAATTAATTTGTTGCTTAATTATTTATATTAGATATTTGAATAACGACGTGTTACTTCTAATTAGAGTTGTAAAATAACTCTCAAACTCCTAAGTTCACTTACTAAATCCCTTAATTATGAACCATGTCGTGTAGCCCCAACCTACTATATTAAAACTTTGTGGGTCTAGATCAAGGGCTCATTGACCCCATTAATTTTATCCACTTATAATATTTTAAAATGACTTTGTAAAAAAAGGGAAAATTATGGGATTGTGTTTTGTTGGAGAATTTTATTTTATTTTAAGGAAAATTATTTTCTTCAAAAAATTATTATTTTTTAGGTAAAACAACTAGCGCTCGTGGGCCATATTAGTTTCGGGGGCTTATTTAAGTGGGAAAACAACTTCAATTAGTGTTCGCTCCTATTTATTTGCTTTTTATCCTAAAAAACAACATTCGGGAAGTTAACTTTTGAAAGTCTTTAAAATACAAAAAAGACTAAATTACCTTTTTGTCCTCTAACTATTTAATTGGTATTAGATTAGTCCTCTAACTAAAAATTGATTTATTTCAGTCCCTTAACTTTCTGTTACTATATTTAGTCATTTCCGTTAAATTTAATTAAAGAACGTTAGGTTCATCAATTTCTGAAAAATAGGAAGAACACCATCAACAACAGCAAGAACAAAACTCAGCAACACGAACAAACAACAACAACAAAACCCTACAACAAACAATCACAACAACCCATTAACCACAACAACAAAATCGAGCACTACCAACATAAAATTAGGGTTCTGAAAGGGGAGAAAACAAAAAGGGATAAAATTGAATCTGATAAATCTGTTTTGCTTGAATGGCATAAAACGAATTCTATACTCGATTGCTAACCTTTTTTCGATTATGATTCCTTGTTGAAAGACAAAATTAAATTCAAAATTGATATGGGGTTTCTTCTTGAACTCGATTCTGAGTTTGGGGGTTTGAGATTTTGGTTGATTTGGTTCTTGGGATTTGATGAAGATGATGATGAAAAGGAAGTTTTTTTACTGGTTTATTTTTGTTGGTTGCAGTTTTTCTTCCTCCTATTGGCTCGTAACAGCTTGGTTTCTTAAGGGAGATTGTTTTTTAGCTTATGCATTGTTTGTTCCTTAGCTTTATGCCTGGGATTTTGGTTTTGACAGCATTTCCATTTTCTCATGGAGTTGCTTGTTTTAATTTATTGGCTGTTCACAAATAAAAATAAAATAAAAAAGAGGAGGAAATAATATGGAAGAATGAATAAAAAAGAGGATGAAACTTAAGAGACTTAAGAGGATGACTAAATATAGTAACGGTGAGAAACTTAAGAGACCGAAATAAATCAATTTTTAGTTAGAGGATCAATCTGATACCAATTAAATAGTTAGAGGAACAAAAAGGTAAAAACATTGTTTGGGAGTCATCTCTTGAAAAGTTTGCGTATCTACGGGGGCCAAAAACAGGTCAGCATTCCCTCAAGAAAAGTATAGAAGGTCAGCATGCAGGTTGAGACCAAGTTTTGAGAGCAATTGACAACTATATTCTAATCTTGAATGTAAGGGAAAAAATACTATATTTGATTTAAATTTACACAAATACATATACACATATACATGTTTACTTACAATTGAAATCAAAATCAACAATTATCTTTATAAAGTTAAGGCACCTTACAATTGGAGCCTAACTAAAAGCCCTTGCTTAGTGCTCATATTATAAAAAGCATTTACCAGCTCTGGATCAATTCAAAATTGTTTTCATGAAATGAATAGCTCCTCGGAGAGACAGTTCCACATCCAATTGAAAAAAACATACAAATAAAGAGGGAGAAAAAGGTAAAGGAAAATGGTGCAAATATTTGATGACACCATAACCTTCTACCAATTTACAAATTGGAGCCAAGCAACCAATGTGTTTGTTTGTTCAGCCCCAACAAAAACCCTCAAGAAAATCTGCACATTTATTTTTTTCTTTTAAAATTTTTGGTAGTTTTTTTTCTTTTCTTTTATTTTTTTGTTTATTTTGCATATATCTAGAATGAGAACCACCCTCCCTCTGTACAAAAAAAGAAAGAAAAGCAGAACATATGTATGATGTATGTATCCCACACTTGACTTCATCATGAATGAGATTGCATTACTGAACAAGCAACAGCCTGAGCCCAGTGCCTTAATTTGGTTTTTATAAGTGCTGGATCATCCCCTGAAACCACATTAATCAATCAATTCACCAAATTAATAACAACTAATTATGGACTAAAAGTCAGAGTTGAACACATCTACGTCTATAATATACAATAAACACAACCGAATATTTTGAAACATTTATACACAAATTAAACACATTAGAGTTGGACACTATCAAAATATTTCAACAATCATAATAGTTTTAAGTTGGTCTACAACTCTAGTATAAATATATTAGAAGTCTCAAAAACGACATAAATTTAGAACAATTGGGACATTAAATGAATGAGTGACATTAATTACCTGGGTTACAAATCTTCCAAGAATCAGAATCGACAATGCTACCGGTAGGACTCGCAATAGACGAAGATGAACGGCTGTGAGTAGTGCGATGCGGTGTAGGTGTAGATACCGGACTAGGAGACAGGTTTCGGTTAACGGCAAAATATAGATCAAGAGCTGGTAACGTATTGCAAAGCTTTTGTCCATCTTCCTCATTAAATCCAAATCCTAATTCAATGCATCCTCTAAGCTCATTTAGATCTTCGTCGTTGCAATCATGCATGCTATTCCTCCTACGTTGAGTCTGTCGACGCCTTCTCTCCCACGCCATGTCTCCTGGTGTTCCACACATTGATAGTTGCTTTGTTAGACGTTTCCTTTTCTTAAACGCCAATGCCTCTGCCTTCTGATCAGAATGTTCCTGTTGCAACTCTTCCTCCTGATCTGAAAACTCGTTTTCGCAGACTCCTCCTCCCTGTAACACTATTTCCTCGCTACTCATATTATTAATTTTGATGATTAGTAGTGGTGGTGATGGTGATGGTGACAGCCGAGGCAGTTAGGAAGATGAAACTGCCTCGCCGTGCCGCGTCGCCGTGAAGGGAAGAGTAATTGAAATAAAGAATGAAAGGTGAAAATGTATGGAATGGTATGGTTAATTAAATAGAAGTCTAATAATAAGGGATTCAGTTAATTTGGTGTTTGATATTCTCACCATTCATTTTTTGTAACTACCTGCAGCATAATACCCGCACCTGCGTTAATTAATTTAGATAGAGTGAGTTGTATAATAAGCATTGTATTAAAGTAAATTTAAATTCTACAATCTATTCTATGTTGTGGCTACCTAAATTCGGAAGGTGATGCTACATTTGAGGTGATAAAATCCTGTTCAAATTGTAGAGTATGCTTTTTTTCTAAGATAAACAGTGCCCAAAATTATCTATATCGCTTCATGTGTCGTTGGCGCATATATTTGTCTCAAACTTTATATCATTTCAGTTTTGCTGCTCTGTGTAACACAACAACATATTTTTCATTTCATTACAATGCCTCACTCTCATTCAAGTCTAAAGGACTAAGTTTACAAGTATAATTTAGTAAGGAAAATAAATAAATTTTAAATGTAAACAGTAAACATGACTTATAAAATATATATTTAAATTTAATACTGACATACAAGTATTAAAAAATATATTATGTTTACTAGACTCATGCGCTTAAGGCTCAATTTCTACGTACATAACGTCAGCAAAGATCATCAACCATGTGATTTTAATCAGATGATCATTCGCTCATCAAAGAGAGATTCATGTATTATAAGACAAACCTAAATATATTTTGGATCGTTCACAATTTCATTCACTCATCTGTTAGTTAAATGTTTCTTTTGTTAGCCAATTTGATTCATAAAATTACCAAAACAACTTGCCACGTGACAACTTAACATGTCATGGATTTAGACTCTTACACTTTATAGTGATACATAACTTCTCACATTATGGTACACAAGTGCTATCCATAACTTCTCACATGTTTAGATATTGAAAAGATTGTTTACCCTATTGTGAAAGAAAACAAAAGCGAATCATCAAATTCAACATCAGAACTCATTCAAAACAATTAAGACAAAACAAAAGCAATATCTTGCCACACAACTTGAAATTGTGACATCGGTTTCGTTAATCACATTTGCACTGTTACTATTGTCGTCACAAAGTTACTCTATAACTTTTCTCCACACTTAATTATTTTTCTGGTTCCATCCCTGCTTGCATTCTCATTATCGTAAAATTTTACAATTAATGAGTATCAAGTAGTTTTAAAATTTTACAAATAGTTGTGAAGTTATCTGCTAAAAAGAAATGCTAATTGGACGATTGGATTGGTGAAACTGAATGCTTATGTTGAGTTGTTAAATAGAGTAACTCAGCTCAAAATTACACTTGAAGTAAGTTGATCTATACTCTCTATATATTGTTACTACAATAAAGTTTTTTTTTTGATTTATTACTGTAAAGTTATTTTGAGGAAAAAAATATATTTCATTTTTTTATGAAGAAAATTTAGAGTGAGGGGTTGGTACCCATCAAAGAAATTTATATTTACTCCTCTAAGGATAGTATCATCATTTTTTTGTTGACAACATGATGCTATCAAGCAAAAACACTCCTTGAATTAGGCGTGTCCTGGTGTCACACATGCATCGATAGCTAACATCGACATATATAATTACATTAAATTATCTTTATTTGTTTCGGTGTCGGCATGTCAGTGTGTTTCATGTCCGGTGTTCGTGTATGTTCCCAGGCTTCATTTGCATCATATCATCATTTTATAATGTATAACTGTCATCCTTTTATTAGATCCTCGATATAATCCGAGTCAGGTCAAGAGGATTGATATAAGGGATTAAAACTTACCCTGCACGTTTTTTTGGAAGATGATCTATATCATTACCATATAATATGATATATGTTATCACCATATGCAATTAATTAGCAGCTAAGGTGAAACTTAAACAGATATTATATATGTTGTCACGAAATGTATGAGTTTTATGGCGAGGAGAAGTATCTTTTTAATTATTCTCTACCTCATATCAGTTTGTGTGATGATTAATGACAGAATATTAGCAAAGTATTAATCCATAAATTAACAAGTAGTCCAACGCTAAATATAGCCTAGGCTCATCACATGTATCAAATTCAAACCACTGTTGTAAAACCTTGTAACAAATCCAATTCATTCAAATACGGTATTTCCTCCCCACCTCCCATTCTAATGGTATGGAAAAGAAGAAGAAAAAGAAAGGGAAAATTGGAATTCATAACAAAAGAACAAAACACAAAAATAAATAAAAAACTTAATTTCATCTCCTTTCTTGTAGGTAACCTGGTTTGGTTATTCCAACCCAGGTAGTTCTTTACTTTGCTTGAGCCTCCATGGGGCATTAGAACGGTTTAAAACACACCTCGCCATCAAACCAAGAAGCTAACATCTTTTTTTCGGGGTACAGGAAAATCCTTCTTGTCTCACAAATTATAACAATTTGTGACCAAGTTCCTTTTCCTGTATACCCCAGCATGTATCTTTTCTCTTCGAAAATGCATAAGCATACAAGTCTCTTGTTGTATTTCGTCGGTATCTCTATTTTGTTGCATGGCATTCACGGTGCATCCATAGAGGAGCCAGGTTCATTGATATTGGGTTGTGGGTTGGATGAAGGGGGAGCCAAAGATGAGGATGGAAGGCAATGGAGTCCTGATAATAAGTTTTTGGCAACACAAAATGGTTCAACAACGTTCAAAGCCACATACCAAGATCCTTCCCTCTCCTCTGTGGTTCCATACATGTCAGCTAGAATTTTCACATCAGAAACAACATACAAATTTGATGTTCAACCTGATAAACGTTATTGGCTTAGGCTCCACTTTTATCCATCCCTTTATGGAACTTTCAACCCCTCCGATTCATATTTCTCTGTGGTTGCAAATGGGATTACCCTCCTCAGCAATTTCAGCGCATCTATCACTTGTCAGGCCCTCTCACAAGCTTACATTGACAGAGAGTATTCTCTTGCTCCTTTGAATTCAGGTACTTTGACTCTTACATTTAAACCTTCTGACAAGCAAAATGGGACTTTTGCTTTTATCAATGGAATTCAGTTGATCCAAATGCCCGAGTTGTTTGACTCTGCTTCATTGGTCGGATTTGGTGACCAAACCATGGACATTAAAACCTTAAATTTGCAAACCATGTTTAGACTAAACGTTGGTGGGCAATATGTGTCTCCAGCCCAAGATTCTGGCCTTTCGAGAATGTGGTACGACGACACACCTTACCTATATGGTTCATCCTATGGTGTCACCAACCAAGCTAAAAAGGATGTCCTAATCGACTATCAGACCATGCCAAAGTACACTGCACCTCCTACTGTCTACTCCACATCAAGATCAATGGGTACCGATAAGGACGTCAACATGGGATACAACCTCACGTGGGTTTTCCAAGTTGATCGAAATTCCATGTACCTCGCGAGGTTGCATTTCTGTGATTTCTATTATTCCAAGGTCAATGAGATTGTTTTCAATATATTTCTCAACAACAATACGGCACAGGCTCAAGCTGATGTTATTGGGTGGACAGGAGGTAAAGGCATGACAACTTACCAGGACTATGTGGTATATGTCCAAGACGGGGAGGGGGATGAGCAACTTTGGCTTGCATTACATCCAGCAGCTGACTCAAAACCAGAGTTCTATGATGCTATACTCAATGGGGTGGAGATATTCAAGCTCAATGACACGGACTTGTCTGGCCCCAATCCTCAGCCTTCAGACATGCTCCTCGAAGGTGAATCACAGGAAACAAGTTTCCATACACACAAATCATATGACAAGAAAGCTGTCATTGGTGGAGCTGCAGGAGGTGCTGCCGGTTTTGCCTTTATGGCGGCAATATGCATTGCTGTCTACAGCAAGAAGAAGAGAGTTCCAGGGGCAGTCACACAAACAAGCTGGCTTCCCATCTATGGTAATTCACACACAAATGGCAGTAAATCCACGTCTGGGAAGAGCACTACAAGTGCAAACCTCACTGCCATGACCCAAGGTCTATGTCGCTATTTTTCGTTACAAGAGATAAAGCAAGCAACCAGCAGTTTTGATGAGTCCAACGTGATTGGAGTTGGTGGATTTGGAAAGGTTTACAAGGGTGCCATTGATAATGGAATGCTAGTGGCGATTAAGAGATCAAACCCACAGTCAGAACAAGGAGTCAATGAATTCCAGACCGAGATTGAGATGCTTTCTAAGTTGAGACACAAGCATTTGGTGTCCTTGATTGGATTTTGCGAGGAAGATAATGAGATGTGTTTGGTTTATGACTACATGGCTCTTGGAACCTTTAGGGAACATTTGTACAAGGGTATCAAGCCTTTAAATATTTTAACGTGGAAGCAAAGATTAGAGATCTGCATCGGAGCTGCAAGAGGGCTTCACTACCTTCACACAGGGGCCAAGTACACCATCATTCATAGAGATGTCAAAACAACAAATATTCTCTTGGATGAAAACTGGAATGCCAAGGTATCAGATTTTGGGTTGTCAAAAACTGGTCCAGATTTGAACGCTGGCCATGTTAGTACTGTGGTGAAGGGTAGTTTTGGCTACTTGGACCCTGAGTACTTCAGGAGGCAACAATTGACTGAAAAGTCTGATGTCTACTCATTTGGGGTTGTCCTGTTTGAAGCCCTCTGTGCCAGGCCTGTTCTGAATCCCAATCTTCCAAAAGAACAAGTTAGTCTTGCAGAATGGGCATTGCTATGCAACCAAAAAGGAACGCTAGAGGATATTATTGACCCCAATCTTAAGGGAACAATAAATCCAGAAAGCTTGCAGAAGTTTGTGGACACAGCTGAAAAGTGTTTGTCGGATCATGGAGCTGACCGTCCCTCCATGAATGATCTGTTGTGGAATCTAGAATTTGCACTCAACCTGCAAGAAAACAAGGATGGTTCAACTCACTCTGCAACTCGAACTAATGACAATGAGTTTGAAGAAATACATTTAGGAGACAACGACATGGCAAACCATTATAAGAACCTAAGCCTTGGTGGTCAGGATGAGCTTAGCCAAGATGATACTTCCAGTCAGGGTCCGACTGAAATCTTCTCACAACTTGTTAGTCCAAAAGGGCGATGAAGAGAAATTTTCTTGATTGTTGTTTTGCTATAGGCTTTGAAGGAAGCCATGGAATTCAAGCAAATAAAACCTGCTTATTACCATTGCTTTGAAGTATATAACGCTTCTATTGCTTGTATTTGTTAAATTTCTAATTTTTTACTTTCCTATGTTCTACATCTATTAAATATTATTTACTATGTCAAGTTTAGTGTATACAAATTCTGAATATCGTTCATGTCATGTATCTACAGTTCTGTATAGAAAGCACTCAGATTTCTTGTTGCTTGACAAATATTATACAGACCACTATTTTATTTATATTATGTACAAAAAGTGCTGTTTCAAAACTAGAAAGAATTTCACCAGAGAAATGTGAGGAATAAGCTGTTTCTGATTTTGAAGGCAAAACCTGCACTCAATACAGTTTTTAACGATTCAAAATTCCAGTTTCTCAAACCTTACGTTTTAAAAGGGCAAAAAAAAATTGATGGATGAGAAAGAGAACTACTAATTTCATAAAATTTCATTCCCAAAAATATAATAATGTCACTGTCTCTTTCTTTCGAAGAGGCAAGTAACTTACAACTTTTGTCATTACATGTAGCTGTTGAGGGGTATAAGGCCCCTTCCCTCCCAACGGAGAGTTTCAGTTCCAAGTTAAATCATCTCTTGAGACCAGTGACGTTACTTTCAGGGGAATATCCTTTGCATGGATATGAAATGAATCTTCTATTGGCAGAGGAGAGACCTGCTTTATGAGCACCATAGCCTACTTGGCAAGTTCATATACTTGGGCTTCAGTCATCTTTTCTTCTGACCCCAAACCCGGGAATTGTCCAATATCATGCCCTTCCAGTGGTTGAAACTCATGATTCAAACCAACAGCGAACTCTCCAGGGTCAGTTCCGAGACTTTGGATATAGTCTGCAATCTGTGTCAAAATGCCCAAACACAATTTTGAACAACAAAAGGACATTGTCAAAGCTTCTCACAATTTGATAAACATGAATTACTAATGGTGAAGGTGTCCAATTACTAAATTAAAAAAAAAAATTGTGGCGAACAAACCACGTAAATTAGAAGGTCCAGTTGAAAGTGACATACATGGTTAGCTAGAGCAATTCCACTTATGACTGCTGCCTCTATATTAGAACCTAGCAGCCAATCACCACATATCCCAGCCCTTCCAAAGGGATCAAAGATGCAAGGAACTCCAGGTGTGTTAGTTGGAAGAGCTGCACCCCTGAAAATCTCAGAATAATACGATTTTAAACCTTTTAAGTTTACTTACAATGTTTAGAGTTACGGATATTTTAGATAATCTATCGATGTTAAATTAGACCGTCTGATTTGTTGCAACATAGCTGTCACTGAAAACTATCACGCAAGAAATGCTACTCAGAGAGCACGTGTATTTAACATTTTGATTGCAAGCAACTGTGCATTTGAGAAGTCACAAACAATAAGAAAACTCTATAAGCCTAACCTGAACAAAAACATGTCAGGAGGACATTTCAAAGCAACTAATACTAATACTTTGACTCTTACCATAGTTGGAGCTTCGTATAAAAAGGTTTAGGAAGCGACCCTTTCGATAATCCGAGGGCAGCCTCAACACCCTCTAGCATGCCTTCCTTTACCCTTGTTGCTGTAACAGTAGGAATATTTTCCTGATAAACAAAACATGGCTCACATTTCAGTTATTAAAAGTTCTAATCATCACATGCAATACACAAATGAAAAATGCATAGGTTATCATAATTTATATAATTTTTAATCAAATCCCTTGCAAATATTATTCTAGGTAAGGTAATTGTGAGTCAATACCAATATATTACTCCTCTAAACCTTCCAAAAACATCCAGCAACCCCAAAACCAATCTAACACTCAGGAAACTAATTTCGCCACCTACCTGTGGAACCTTGTTCTGTTTTCCATAAGCAGCAGTACTTAGAAAGGTCCAACAGTGAGGACCGTCGCTCTGGGAAGCCAGCAGTTTCTTGGTATTATTGGCCATCCATGACACTGAATCAATTCCTCTCACAAAAGCTCCTTCAAAAGGAACTTCTGTATTCTCTAGAAAAGGAAGAGGTTCGTCAAACGCTGCTAAAAGGGCCCATATTGAACTCAATTCCAGCCTCTGAACAATGGACAGTAGAATAGAAACAATAGGTGGTATGAGTACGAATATAATAACAGATAAAGCTAAAAATAGAGTTTTAGTTTATTGAATCAAATGAATTGGAAAAGAAAAAACCTAGACTGACCTTCATTTGTTTAGCAATTAATGGCAAACCCGATGTCATAAGCAAGCGGTTAGCACATTTTCCTGTCGGCAAATAGAGAAATAGTTACTAAAGAAGCCATAGGTCGGATGACTGTATACATATAAATACTCCAGGCTGATAAAAGTAAAAACGGAAATTGTACGATATTATTTTTGAAGAGAAAAAATAAAGACATTCTCAAGTTACCATTGTGTGCAACAACAATTGCATCAAACTTCCCACGAGGTTTCCCATTTTCACTCAAGTGCCACATCCCATTAAATGGCTCCAATTTACTGATCCAGCATGGTCTCTCCACATTCACCAAGCTAGTCTACACGAGAATTAGTTTCTTAACACAAAAAATAATATGGGAACCACAGCAAAAAACCAAAATCTAAGAACTATAGCAGCACAAAAGTTAGAAAAACTTAATAATCATTTTGGTCCTTCAAATTGTAAAGGTCGGGTAATTTAATCCCTCAACTTTACTTAATATTTAAGTTAGTCCCTTAAATTAAATAATGCCAATCAATTTAATCTCTCCACCAAAATATCTCTCTAATAAGCATCCATTAAAACCTATGGAAGGTATACATATTGATTTGAATGGTGTCGTGTTACACCAAAACAAATATAAAACCTTTAAAATTGTATTTGTAGTGTTAAATTTGGAAAAATGAACAAATGGACAGACGTTTTCTAATTTAAGTGACTAGAACCATTATAACTTCAAGTAGCCATATTTGCAGAATGTAACAGAATCTTTTCTTAGTTGTAAGCCCTGAAGCACAGACACCTCTGACATTAAGTGTGTCCCAGTGTCCAACATGTGTCAATGACACTCGTACCATATGTGTCCCAAAACCAACTTTTTTTGTCTTTGTTTTGACACACATTAACAATCCATGGACACTTCTCAGACAGTTGTAAGTATTGAATTGTTGAAAACAATGAATGAATATTGAATAAATAATTGATAATGAGGAACAACCTAACCTCAGACAATAAAGAATCAGCAAGAAAGCGCATTCCACGAGTAGCTATATATCTTGGAGGAGAGGGTAAAAATGGAAGAAATTCACCACCATTCTTCAACTCTCCAACAGTACCCTTCCATTGACGAACCAAACCCTTATCCAACCAAACATTAACAATTTCAGAAAAACGAGAATCATTGACAGTAAAAAACTGAGCAGCATGGTCAAAAAGCAAAGAATCATCAATGAGCCTTGTACCCAATCTTCCTCCAAGACCATGAATACCAGTGTCGAAAACGGTGGAGCGAATGCCGCGTTTGTCTAAGAAGATAGCACAAATGAGACCGGAGATACCACCGCCGATGATGGCGACATGTGGTTCGTCGGAGAAAGGGGCGGTGAAAGTGACTTGTTCTTGTTTGAAGGTTTTTTTGAGAATTGATTTACGAGAAGTTCCGTAAGAGGATCTTTTTCGGGGTTTGGAGGATGGTGATTTTGGTTTTTCCATTTTCACCGTGGCGACGGCGGTTGAGGAAGATGGACGGTTTATTAAGTGTGGAGCTGTGGAGGGTAACAATTTCCATGTTTTCATATTAAGACCAAGCATGGTTTATGGTTTTCGAGAGCTAAAACAGAACCTGTGTTTGTTGTGGATATATCCGTTTTTCTTTTCCCGGTAAAATACATTGTAAAAAGAGTCTCCTTAACATTCCTCTTAAATTAATCTTCTTACTAATTCATATATTTCTTAGTTTTTCTTAATCTTCATGTCTTTTGCTAGTGTTTCATTCAATTCCCACTACTTCCTTCTTTCTAAAAGTTCTATGCTCTTTCATTGCTATGATTATTTACTTTCTTTTAGCTATGCAAAGTGTATTTCTTTACAATTCATGCACGACACACATTTAGAATAAATCTGATAACTTGGACATGATAATAACTCATTGAACTTTACAGTTGACTAATTAATTAATGTTCGAATTTGATAGAATTGTCGTCAAACAAAAAATCCTTCCCGCTCTACATTGCAATGACCAAGTATTTTCTGCACATTATTTACAATTTTCGACAAACACATTTCAGATCTTAGAATAGAACTTTTCTTCAACATCCACAGAACAGGATGTCATCCACGGTAATCATAACTGACAAACAAACCCAACTCTTTATATCAGTTCCGGATCAATCACATGGAAAAATGTCCACATGATTATTATGTGTTCAAGTAACAACGCCGTTTCTCCAGCTCCTTTTAATTACCATCAAATAGAGCACAAACAAAACCGGATGTAACACTCGTTAAAAATTAATTGTAGGATCTTACAAAAAGGAATATATTTCATATAAATTTCCCTTGCAAAGTCCCGAAGCCATCTGGGGCATTTCAAAGTTCGTACGTACAACTTACATCAATAAACTATTTATATATATAATAAAATGATAATACAATGTGTGCCAATGTAACATACAAAACATATACACTTCAAGTTAAAAAAAGGCCACTTAAAAATGTCAGTCCAGATGAAAAGAAAACAAGGCCATCTCTTCTGCAAGCATCCCATTTGGTGTGACCAAGAAAGTTGAAGGCTATTTTCCTCTCAACTGGAGGTCAGTAATATCTTCGGAAAGCTTATTATTGGACTGATATGTCCGCATTTGTCTGCTCCGTGGCTTTAGGGGGAGAAGCTTTTGTTTCTTTTACCGTTTTAGTTCGTTCTTTGGTGGTTTTGCAAGCGCCATTGCTGTTACGTCCAATGATCAGGTCCTTGCTTTTTTGGGTGACAGGGGTACCAAACCCACTTTTGGGGTTACTGCTAATGCTGTGACGTACTCGATTGCAAACTTCAGGAGATGAGATGACAGCGTCACCAAGGCTCTTTCTCCGAGATAGTTTTGGTGACTTGGGGCGAGTCAGTGGAAGCTGCTATAAAGGTAAAGGAATGAAGAATTTTAGTTTTGCTAAAAACTAAGATGTTAATAAATTTATGATTCTGCCTCTTCCATTTGGAAAGGACTAAAACTAACATGAACATCATAAGGCAATGATATGAGGAGTTTCATTAATGCGCATACAAGTTTGTGAGCAAGAAACAATACTAGATTCAGAAAACAATAAGAACTACAACCATTATATCCTACAGTCAAATTTGTATCCCAGACATTGTCAAGCATTCTAATGTTCCTATTATATTGTATTGTATTCCTTTGGACTATTCATGCAATTTCTGAAATTCTCAATGGCAAATTCATGTCTATCCTGAGACTTGGAAAAGATAGGTGGAAAAGGAAAAGACTTGGTACCTTCTTGAGTTCAGTCTTAGGGGGAGGCCCCTCATAATAGAAGCTAGGAACCGGTTTTGCCTTAATGACCAAGCTCTTTCTTAACTGCTTAAGGGCTGCTTCTTCCTCTTCCTACATAGGTTATAATTACACAAAGATATAGTTGTTTAAATCAGTTCAACAAGTAAAATGTAACCTAAGAGGATAAACAGAAAATAACCATGTACATGGTCTTAAAACTGGACCTTGGCTTAAGCAATTAGATGTTTCTAGAACGAGGAAGAACAAAAAGAAGTAAAAGAGAAATTAAAGGATGTACATCCATTCTAGAATGAGGGGCTGAAAAAAGTTAAAAGTTAAAAATTAAAAATCACACATGGATGTGCACACGCAACTGAGAGCAAGCAGTACCTTCCGCCTTGCCTCATACTGGAGTCTTTCCTCTTCCAGGGCTCGATTTTTCTCCTCTAACTTCATATAGAACTGGACAGATAAATCAGAGTGACAAGAACAAAAAAGAACATTAGATTTATCTAATATAATAATATTACTTAATAGGAAATATAATCAACCTCAGAATACACACTGTTAAAGGTTAATTAACAACGTACCTCCTTTCGTTTCTCTGCACGTTCATAGATTCTAAACGTAGGCGCTGTTCCTACAGTCACCTTGCGTGTAGATGCAACACTGCTATTTATGGTTAAAGAATAAACGAGAATAACTGCTGTATATTTAAATACATGTAAAATGTAGATGTTTGGAGGGTTACTAATTTTTTTATTATTATTAAATTATTGAACTCATCAAAGTATTCAAGTTTTGAGGATACGAGGAAGCAACCGACCAATTGTCTTCATCATCATGGTGCTTCTTATCATGTTGTGTGAGCTTCCTTGATGAAAAAGGTGAGTTCGACTGAAAAATTGAAAAGATTACTCATTTCAGTAATATAAAATACACTTACTCGCCCACTCCCGGACACAAATCACAAAACATGCAATTAAAAAGCAACCTTAGAAACCTTGAGACAAATAAGAAGGTAAGCTAAGTCTACCACTTCTTCCACATAATTTCTACCACATGAGCATTATTTACAAACAAAATTTTTTTTTTTTGGCAGCTAGTTTATTACGGTCGCAGTTTGAAGCACACCTTTTAAAACAAATCTTAACAAAGGTTGCTTGTATTTATTTGGTAAGGTATTTTGAGCTTCCCAATATAATCTTTTTGCACTGATTTAATTAAACTAATCTATTGTGACTGAGCATTTAAACATTGGTTTCATAATTTTGACCTTTGAAAGGAGTCTCATAGCGCAATAGCCTGTTTAAATGGTGGCAGGAGGAGGGAAAACAACATATCCTCAGTATGAGAAACATGTATCATGTGAACAAACAAAACAAGTAGATTTCAGTTCTGTCACTAGTTAAAATCTTCACTTCCTCATTTTTCGATTGTTGCAGGAAACAACTCAATCTAACAACTTTTATGCAGCACATATGCTAGGACCATTTTGCATACTTGACTCAGTTCTCAAAAGAGCACATACAAATTTAAGTTCATACTTAAAAATTCTAAAGGTTATGACACAATACCTGTGAGTTCTTTGAGGAATTTGGTGAGTGTGTATTGTTAGCATTTGGTGACAAGTCCTGACCATTTGCAACAGCTTCAGTATCAACAGTCTGCGTGTGGGTGACATGCTTTTCAGTAGCCTGGTCAGATTGCTGGGGAGCAGAGGGGCTTGTATGCTCTTTATCCACAGGAATTGTTATTGCAGTGGGTGAGCTTAATTCTTTATCGCCATCCATCTTCGGTTCTTCAGATTTCTCATTCTTCTCTTCAGATAAACCAGCATTTAATTTCGTGCTTTTGGCATTCAAAACATCTTTTCTTTCCTGATGTTTCTCGACAAAAGAATTACCTTCAGCAGATTCCTTTATCTCATGATCCATTGCTTGAACCATTCTTGCAATTTTGGGAGAAACACGCACTCTTTCGCCAAAACTACCATTTGAAGCTAGACCATTTGACTTCTTGTCCATGACCTGTATGCCAGTGACTTCCCTTCCCATAACGCTACATGGAATAAGTTACAGGGTAGGAAACAAAACACTTAGAGTAAGTAGCTGATGTTGATGAAGAAAAACAACATGCAAAGATGAATTTTAAATATTTTCTAGGAACGAGAATATGTTGAGATTATTAATATACAAGCATTCCCCTGGTGGGAACGAGAACATATTAAGAAGATCAACATGGAAGCATTCTGCAACAACCGGCCTAAAATATACAACATATTTCTTCTACAAGTCTAAAATATGATATGCATTATCATATGCCAAAAGCAAACAGATGAAGCAAATAACATGAAGTAGTTAAGAGATATGATGCATCTCTATACATAACACAAAGCTCTAGTCTTGACTCTTGACCATTCAATCATACATGAATGGTTGATTAGTTTTATTTATATCTAATCTTAGCCATTTAAGTAGGATTGAAATAACCAAACTACGCTCTCTGTTGACAAAAACATACGCAAATACATGATTTTCTAAAATGCCAACACTATTTCACCAATATTTGTCAACCTAAATCTACAAAGGTAGCAATGAAAAACACGGAGGAGAAAGATATAAAGATTAAAAAGAGATATTATAAAAGCAAAAAAAAAAAATGGGACAAAGGTAATTTTATTTTATAAAAAAAAAAAAAAAAAAAAAACCAGGATGGATTGGAGATAAAAATATGAAATACATTCCAATGCAAATTGAAATAGAAAAACAAAAAATTATATATTGATTTGAAGATATTCTCCATATAAATGAGTGCAATCCTGGGCGGTTTTATAAGAATGAATTAAGCAAAACAGCAATTTCATCGAATAAAGTTTAGAATCATTAACAGAGATAAAAGACCCTGGAAGAGTCAAGGAATGAAACACGTGATTCTCCTATTATTCCATTCCCAGAATCAATCATAGGAGAATCATTCGGAATGGAATGATGCATGCAATGCAAACATTAGAGATCTCTCTCGAAAGAGAAGAAACTCACCAGAATCTAGGTTGATGTTGAGCTCCGATCTGACAAGATCTCGGGTTCTTGTGTTTCTTTTTTGTCTAAAAATTAAGATTTATGAATGATAACCCATTAATTTAGGGGAGTTTTTGGGGTTTTAATTGAAAAAAAATACGTGTGCGTGTGTGTGTGTGTTCCTTAGTTGGTAAATGGTTATATATAGAATAGAATAAAGTGATGGATTGTGAATTGACGGTGTTAATACCTTGTTTCAACGGAAGTCAATGGGAAAACAGCTTTTGCTCAATGTTTCATGATTTTCAAGTGGTAGGAGCCAAAATCTCCACCATTCAACCCTTCTACTATAGGTTGGTCCAATTAGTAATTTCTCTTTATTTTTTAAATATGTCTTTATTTTAGTTCAACACGGTTGTATCCCTAAAATTTGGTCGACTATGTTTCTATCATATATTTTTGTATTAATCTATTTAAAAATTATATTTTGAACGAGTTTTGTTTATGTGTATCAAACTTCAAGATTTAAAATTCTCATTTATTTTAACTTGTTAATAAGAAGATGTTGCATCGTGATTGGAGTTCAAACCCCACTTTACCACTTGTGTGTATAAGTTTTTAATGGTTATTGCTATTTCATTCATTAAAAAAACACTGTTGAATTATTGTGATAGGGAAAAAATTAAATGCTAACCAGGGATGATGCACTCATGTGTCAAAAAGAGGATGCCCTTAACAAAATAATTAAAACAACTTTTTAGGGTCTTCATTGCTTTTAAAAGTTGCATGCAATTATTCATTTTAAGAGTCTTTTATCTTCTTGTTAGCAAGTAAGAATTAACACAAAATTTAGAGTATAAAAATAAAAAATATTTTTACATGCTAAGCAAGAGGGACTTAGGTATTGTGCTTGAATCTTATAAGAAGTTAAGTTCGAATTTCAACGTCAATATAAACATCTCGATGATAGAAACTATAAAAGTATTTACGTCTTTGTACCTTTTTTTTACCCTTGTGATCCCTAGAACTTAACTCCTCTAAATTTTCCATGAGAAAATAAAAATAACTCACTTCAAAATACGAATAAACTTTTCATTCAGTTCATAGACCATCAATTTATCTTCAATTTAATCTTTACACTATATAAATACAATAAGTAGTTCTTCAGTTACATAAAATATATTAATGTAATTATCTCGTTAAGATGTTAGAAACTGGTTCTATCTTGTACTTAAAAAAAAAAAAAAAATTGACGAATTTCATATAATTTAAAAGCTAAATTGATATATTTCATATGCCTTGAGAATTATAGTCAAAATTTACTTAAAGAAAGTTGGTGGCGTAATATGTAATACACCACATGCAAGTTTTCCTTCAGTTTATTTTTTTATCAAATCATCTTCAATGTTTTGATAAAAAAAAAAAAAAAAAAATCAAATCATCTCCGATGTATAATTGAATGTAAAAATCCTGACAAAAAAGAATGGAGTGAGCATTATGAACCAAGTTCCTAGGATCATATGGATTCGTCAAAAATTAACTATCCTTTTATATGTATAAAAAAAAGTGTTTTACGATATATTAATTGAAATGTATTAAAAATATAACCAATCGTAATATTTAATTATGATAAATCAGAGGGGAAAAAAAACTTATTCAATTGATGCTAAAAGAATTTAAAAACATGTTTTACTTTGTTTTTGGAGAGAAATATATATTTTACCTTTTTTTTAATAAAAAATATATTTTACTAGAATACTTCTTTCGATCCTATTTATAATAAACATTTGACTTTTAGGTTCATCACATAAATGATGTATTTGATCTATATTATAGACAACATACATCAGTTACTCAATAAATCTAAAAAGTCAAGTTTTTCTTATAAATAGGACCGGGTGGAGTATATGTAGAAAAATCTAGGGTTAATATGTTTTTACCCCCCTTAATCTGGTCGAGTTCCGGTTTACCCCCTGTAGAAAATAATTAGATTCCAACGCTGTAATTTGAAGATTCTTTTGAAATAAACCCTATAATTTGAAGATTCTTTAGTTTTAGATCGTGCGGTCATCTGACTGTGCAAACATGATGACGTGGCACGCTGAGTCAGCATTTTTGGATGATGTGGCGCGCTAACTGTATAATTAATTTTGTTTTATTTTCATTTATATTAATTTAAAAATAAAAATAAAAACTGAAAAAATAGTTTTAAAAATTGAAAAAAATTCAGATTATTTTTTTTGAAATTGAAAAAATCAGAAAGAAAAAAAAATGATTTTTTTAAAAATTTAAAAAATTCTAAAAATCATAAACAAATTCAGATTTATTTTCAAAAAAAAAATCTGAAATTAAGATTTTGAAAATTAAAATAAAATCGATTTTTTTTTCATATTATATAATTTTCAAAATTTTATTTCATATTTTAATCTGAATTATAAAAAAAAATTATATTCAGATTTTAAAATATTAAAAAAAAATCAGAATTTTTATTTTTGGTAGAAAAAATTTTAAAAAAGTTTTTTATTTCGAAAAAAATATGAACTTTTTTTAAATTTCAAATTTGTTTTTCTAAATTTTTGTTTTAAAAATTAAATTCCAAAATTTTTAATTTTTTTCTCGAAAATATATTGTTTTTTACGATTTCTTATTTTCAAAAATTAATTTTCAAATTTTAAAAATTATTTTCTATTTTTAAATTAATATAATTTCATTTATATTACTATTATTTTAAAAAATAGGCAAATTGTCACGTGTGCTCTTAAAAAATAAACAAAAGTAAGCATACAGTCAGCGTGCCACATAATCAGATATGCACAGTCAGCGCGCCACGTCAGCATTTTGTTCAATCAGATGGTCTGAGGGTCTAAAACGAAAGAATCTTAAATTACATGGTTGGAATCTAAACTTTTTTTTACAGGGATGTAAAACGGAACTCTCCCAAATTACAGGGGTAAAGCCATATTAACCCAAAAATCTATGTACAAAATTATAGGGCGCCATTTACGGTAGTAGAGGTGAATAGGTCTCCTACCGTAGGAGACCGTATAAAAAGACACTTTTTTTTTGTTAAAATGACATGTGTTTAAGTTAAATTCTATTAAAGTTATTCATTTAACTGTAAGGGCAATGCTGGTATTTCATCTTAAATAAAAAATTATTTTCCATCTATTAGAGCCATTTTTGCTCCACTGTTTGGACTAAAGAACACCACAGACTCCATTATTTGCTCTTCCTTGCCTACAATGTTGCTCTTGTATGTCCAATCATAAAAAGTGAAGCGGCAGTCAAAGCAAGTGGTATTGCAACAGACAGTATGGTTACACATATCTGAAAATATTTTTGCTTCAACTTCTCTCGTGTTTGTGAGAGGAAATTGTGGCAAGCTAGAGAAGTTTTGTTATTTTATTGAGGAAGGCTAACAACACACATTCTAATACATATTTTTCAACACACTCTCTTTGATTGGTTAAAATTCACATGGGTCCCATCAAATCATGTGGATCCCATATCAATTTGGTGGATTCCATGTGAATTTTAACCAATCAAAGAGAGTGTGTTGAAAAGTGTATGTTAAAATGTGTGTTGCTAACATTTCTCTATTTTATTATATTCATTCTACCCTTGAGTTTTCACTTGGAGGGAATAAACATGGAATGATTGAGCTTGCTCTGAATTTTTCCAACAATGCCAAAAACACCCTTTCTTAAATTTGAATTCAAAATCAATTGAATTTTTTTAAATCAATATATATGTTAAAAAAATACAATTCTAATGGGTCATTTATTGCAAATCTCAAGTCATTCAAAAGCTTCAAAGTAAATTTAATGATTGACATCCATTTTGCAAAGAAAAAAAAATAGGTCTCCTACAGTAGAAGAAGCCTTTGCCAAATTATAGCTATGACCCTTAAAAAAAGATTACAGCTATGGATAAAGTTTTTTTTTTTTTAGAATGGATAAAGTTGCGTTAATTAATTAAAAAAAAACGAATGATATATAAATCCTGCCGAATCCATTGACCTTTTGGTTGCATATAAAGTACAAACCCCACTCACTGTATGAATAAGGAATTGACTGTGAGGCAACGTGTGGGTTTTGATTTGTTGACTGGGGTGGGGACAATTTCAGCTCCTAACGTCGTTACTAAACAGAACTTTCTTATTTCTGTTTCTTCAACCAAGGATGTACGTGCTGAATGGGGTCATTGATTCTATCCCACACTCCATTGTTCTTTTGCTATATGAATCTTATCTTTTAAAATAACAAGGGAAATGTTTACCCGTAAGGCCGGATACTTGTTAAGAAATTATAAAAAAATATATTATTTTGTAAATTGTCTATTTTAATTTTTGAAAGTTAAAAAAGTATTTTTTTTATGTAAAACTTGATTTTTTTTTTCTACTTTTAGTTCATTAACTAGCGTATGGGGCACCGGTTAACGAGACCCTAATAATAATAATAATAATAATAATAATACAAATTCAATGTTGTTAAGATCAATAACATATTTTTAAATAAAATTATGTAAGTATAATTATTTGAATATCTTTTTCCTCGTTTTTTTTTTTTTTGCAAAACATTCATTCATAATCAATATTTTTAAAAAATTTATTTTCAATAAAATCAATCGGTATGAGTTAAAAAATGATATATGCTAGCATCAGACAGACACTTTGCGTCTGTTCGCTCTTTTTATGGCCCTAATGTGTGTAAATTATGTACAATTTTTTTATGAATTTTAGATTTTCATTAAAATTAGTGAGATTTTGATTAAAATTATATAAATAGATGTATGTAACGTCTAAACTCTTATCATTTTTAATGATATCAACATTATATCATTATTATTATTTTGAGCAATATATCATTATTATATAAAAATTTGAATAATAATTGTTTAAGGATATAATTGTAATAATAAAAAAATCTAACCCAAAATCTCTCATTTCCCTTATATATTATTGTTATAGATAATAAGTTTTAACAGGAGCCCCTTATTTTTATTTTTAAATAAATCTCTTTCCTCTTGAATTGAAATCACTAATTAAGTAGTATTATGCATGTGTTTGGAGTTGCGGTAAACAACCAGCAAAACCACGTTTAGGCTGAAACTAGGATTTCCAGCTTGAAGCTACATTGGGAAGCGGGAATGTGTGACAAACGCCACCCCAAACACACTTTATATCCTTGTGAAAATGAAGTATCAGATTTTTAAAAAGTTCACAAAAATATAAATGTTTGATTTTCTAAATAAAATAAACTTTTAATTTAACAACCAATCATTGTCAAATTTATTTAATGTATACTGTAGTGCTAAGAAACACCTTGCTCTCCCTATAAAAGTATAAGAGAAATCAAATCAAATCAGTGACTACATATGTATCGTGTGTATAGAATATATAGATGTAGTCTGAGGTTCTGCCTGCTGTTATTAGAAGGGTTTTGGCCTCTGATTTTCTGTTGTTTGATGTTAGTATGGTGGCTGTAGTAGCAGCTGGTTTTGTCCCTTTTTTTGTTTTAGTTGCGGCAGCAGTTTGGCTTGGGCTGTTGTTTTGTTTTGCAGTTTTCTGCTCCTTGCTTTGTTAGCTGCCCTGCGCCAGTTTTTGCTTTGTTAGCTTTGTTTGTAACAGTTGCCTTATGCACTTCTTGTGCAAGGCTTTCAATCAATATATGATGTTTCAAAAAAAAAGATATATAGTTCTGTAAAAAAAATGATGTAAGGAGGAAGAATGCAACTTCAAAATATACTAGCCAAAGTTGTGGAGAACATGGAGAATCAGGCCTTTTCATTGTGCTCATTTTTTTATCATCTGCCAGCCTAACATACATACGCGTTTTAAATCATCATATTTTATTTTATAAGGGTGTGGTGGTCATGTATACCTAGTTAGTCCCCTAAATCACATATAGAATTGATGTATCAATAGAAATTATATTTGGAGTTAATATGTCTTTACCTCTGTAATTTGACGAGTTCCGATTTACCCCCTATAAAAAAAAAATTTAGATTCACACTATGTAATTTAAGATTATCTCGTTTTAGACTCTGATGCAATCTAACTGGACAAAATGCTGACGTGGCATGCTAAGTGGCGCGATGACTATTCATATCTCATTATGTGGCACACTGACTGTATAATTAATTTTGTTTTTTATTTTTTTAAGGGCACACGTGGCATCTTGCCTATTTTTTAAAAATAAAAAATGAAAAAAAATAATATAAATGAAGTTATATTAATTTAAAAAATATGAAAATTAATTTTTGAAATTAAAAAAATCGTAAAAATCAATATATTTTCGAAAAAAAATCAAATTTTCTAAAAAGATTAAAATTATGGAATTTAATTTTTAAAATAAAAAACAAAATTTAGAAAAACAAATTTGAAATTAAAAAAAGTTCAGGAAAATAAAAAAAATAAGGTATTTTTATTTTACGGAAAAAAAATTTACTACGAAAAATATTTTCCAAACTTTTTATTTTTTGTATGAAAATGAAAATCAAACTTTTTAATTTCGAAAGAAAAATCTGAACTTTTTCGAATTATATTTTTTAATTATTTTAGAAAATTTTGAAATACATTAAGTTCCATAATTTTTCATTTTCGTAAAAAATAATTATTATTTTTTTCTGATAGTTTAATTTTGAAAAAGATTTTATAAAAATTCTGGAATAAAATTTTTGAAAAAAAATACGAATTTCAAAATCGGATTTTTATTCAATTTTGAAAAAATTAATCTGAATTTTTTTCTATTTTTAAAATTAATATTAATGAAAATAAAAAAATTAATTATACAGTCAGCGTGGCACGTCATCCAAAAATGATGACTCAACGTGCCACGTGATCATGTTTGCACAATCAGATGGCCTCAGGGTCTAAAATGAAAGAATCTTCAAATTACAGGGTTGGAATCTAAACCTTTTTTTTTACATGGGGTAAACCGGAACTCGTATAAATTAAAGGGGGTAAAGACATATTAACCCTTATATTTGTATAACTATTTTGTAATAATTTTTTTAATAATTTTTTTCTTTCTCTTTATTTAGAACAAAAGTAATAAAGAAAGAAAAGGGGATAAAGAGTGTGAGAACATAATGAAAATATAAGAGTGAGTTGTCCTAAAATTATTGAATAAATATTAATTTCTCATATATGAAATGAATGACATAGAGTTAGTAAATTTTAAAAGAGAAATGATATTTGTACAACCATTTTTTTACAACTTTCTCTTTATACTCACATTATTTTCTTATCCTCTCTCTTTCTTTTTCTCTCTCAATTGTTTTTGATCAATGAGAAGAGAGAAAACAAGGTTGTCTCAAAAGTTGTACCAAAATAGTTGTTCAAATATCATTACTCATTTTAAAAAGGTCAATTCCCAAAATTTTGAATTTAATTTAGGAGAATGCTAAACAGGACCCTCGGGGCATTGATTAAGCAACCAAAATAAGTAACTTTTTTATAAAAAATAATGTAATTATTACTTAATCAAAATTTAAAACTTATATTTTCAAGATAATTTTTTTATTTATAATTATCCTGGAAACATTGGTTAACGAGACCCTTTAATTTATACTCATAAATAAGATCATATTTATTAAAGACGAGATACGGATGGTTAACTGTAACATTCGTATATTGTTGTCTCAGAAAAATGAAAGCCATATAAATTTTAGGAAGGCCAATTCCAAAGATAGAGACGTGACTACCAAGTATGATTTTACAACTTGGTGTCTCAACTCTCAAATTCATGGCTAACCTATCACACGATTAATTGATAGCTCAACTAACAAATATTTAAATGATTACAAGGATTTTCTTGCTCAACTCATTTTGTATTTAGCTACTAATTTTTGCTTTGTATTAATCCTTCAGTTTTATGAAAACGAGATATATTAATACAAAATTCAGTCAAAATATAAATAAAGTTTAGTAAAAATTGTTTCACTCGATAATATTTTGGGTTCATCAAACGATCTATCTTTGGTGGAGTTCGGTAATCAACCAAATCCAATCACTTTGTAAATATTTGGTGTTATGTTTAACATAACAAAATATATGAAATTGTATCACAACAAATAGTAGATGTTAATGAAAATAATGCAATTAAAAAAATTATCAGTTTAATCACAAAAAGCCTTGGAATTTTGTCAAAAACAGAAGGCACTGGATCCCACATATCAGCTTGCAAGATTGATCTTTGCAAGGTTGCTACCCATCAATTCATTAAGCTTTATTTAGGTTTGCGGGTATGAATGTTCTTCTTCGCTTCGTTATGGATTATCACAAAGAAAATGACTAATCACTCCCAAAAGACCATGTGTTGGGTCCATTCACATTGCTAACATTAGAATGAACCAAGGTGTATAATGGCCTACAACTTCCCCACGCGTGCAAAATGAATATACACATTTTCATGGCTATATATCTTGACAGGGATCATCAAATTATCAAGTATCAATATAGTGCGGCACAAGTGACCGATGCAAATAAAAATATATATGTTAAAAGATGTCTTAATTCTTTAGATTTCAATCACCTTAAAAAATTAATCTTTGTAGCTGTGTTCATAATACTTTATTTTTTTAAGAGAAATGTTAACTAGTGTCTGTGAGACACTAGTTAAGGACTTTAAATAGTAACCTTTTATGAAAGTTTGTGTAATCAGTGTATTGAAAATCGAAAACTTTGACAATTTAAAAAAATAATTACTTAATTTATCATGCTTAAAAAGTACTCGTTAACAAAGACTCTTTTTTAATTATGTATCATCAAAACTAATAAAATTTAATTAAGGTGTTGAATGCAACGTCTCTATTATGACAAAATACACCACCGGCCTATATGCACGAGTATACTCTTAAATAAATGAAGTTGTTAAAAAGATAATCACAACACAATGTTGGGGACCTTGCTTTGTTAATGTTCAATATACATCAAGGAAAGTGAAACACATAGGGACCATTTATCATTCCCTTTCTTCTCTTTGTTGGTCTCTTTAATTTTGGAATACAAACTCCATTATATATTTCGGTGTGTACTTTACAATCCGAATAATACAAAAAGTTTAAACAAATGTAACACGTGCATTAACAGTGTACATCAATAATTCACAATTTATTTTGGTTAAGTGTCATATGTGTTACTGTTATATTGGTTTTTAAAAGATCCAAACTAGCATTTCTATTCCTAACACCTTTTTCTTTTTGTAATTTTGTTTCTTTTAAATTTGATTTTTATTTTGGTATCTAGGATCACTGTGTATACACAGAACTAAATATTGGCTTTACGATCAAATAAATAAATATTGTTTCAGAAAGAAGAAAAAAAACTCCATTTTCTTGTAAGTACGTAACACGATAAACAAAGCGAGAAAAAGATAGTATACATAATACATGTAATCATCGACAAAATATATATTAAAAAAATCATTAATATCAAGCACACTGTTAATTTTTATAAATGGTTGTATGGGTTTTTTCGTACAAGTTAATTAAAATTTGTTTAACACACTGAATCAACCGATGATGTGATTCAGGATGAATCAAATACCTACGACATCACGAATATTTGTTAAGATGGTGTGGAGATTGATGCAAGACAGGTTGCCAACAAAAACAAACCTTCTGAGGCGCGACATCCTTTAGCAAGACGCGGCCAGGTGTGTGACGGGGTGCGACCAAGAAGAAACAAAATCTCATTTGTTCATTCATCGTGATTTATTCAGCTCTTTGTGGCAGTGCATCAAGTCTTGGTTAGGTGTTGCAGGTGCTGATCCCCGCAATATTGGCGACCATTTTTTACAGTTGATTCATTGCACAGGCTATTCGAAGAGACGCAAATCTTTCCTTCAGCTCACTTGGCTGTTGGGTGTCTGGTTGGTTTGGAATGAGCGAAATAAGAGGCTCTTTAATGACATCTAAACTCCAATTATTCAGATTCTAGACAAAGTTAAATCTCATTCTTATTGGTAGCTTAAAGCTAAAAATGTCATGTTTGTGTACGGTTCTCAGAGATGGTGGTCGGATCCTATGGTTTGTCTGGACATCCACTAACCTTTGTATTTGTATTTATTATTTTGACTCTTAGTTTTGTGAAGTGGTCTCTATAGTACACCTTGTGCTAGGGATATTACACTTCAATTGTTAATATAATCCATTTTTTCTTCTTAAAAAAAAAAAATGGTGATCCTCTCTGTTACTCCACCACCCACCCCAGCACCACCACTTTTAGACTATTTCATCCGTCCTTTTTATAAAAAAATAAAATTATTAACCTTTTTATTCTTTTTATAAAATACATTGATCAATATTCAAATAAGTTATGAGTAAATAGGCAATTACCCCCTTGAAATTGTAAGTTTCGTCAATTACCCCTTTGAAATTGCACAACGTTAATCAATTTACCCCTCCGTCAAATTCTTCTGTTAGTCAACATGACGTTTTGCAAATACCCCCTGAAGTTTTGCACTTATGTGCAAAATACACCCCAAACTTAAAAATTTATATATATATATATATATATATATATATATATATATTTTATTTTCTTTTTTTCTTTTTCTTGACTCAAAAGTTTTTTTTTTAAGTTCAGACATTATGTCCCTAATTTCAGCTTAACAGAATAACCCTTTAAACCAAGACAACATATAAAAAGGTGACAGAAGAATTGGCTATGAATCATACATATATGAATGATAGAATTGATTATGAAAACATGTAAAGCAAAACAGTATGAACTTGCCTCGATTATCAGTCGCTTTGCATGTTCTTCCGATTCAGTAACCCACCTTGATGAGGCATCGGTATCTAATGCACCTGATTTGAGAACCTTCAAAGAATCACACTCGTTGGGAAATCCCTTTGAAGAGTGTCTACGTAGATTTAACAAGAAAACAAATTAATATGCTCATGATTAGACATAAATATTGTCCATGTTGTGAATCAAGAACTTAAAGATATAAAACAATCTAAAAAAATGAAATGTAATGTCTATCTGCATCTAATATCTAAATGTACCACAAGGATGCAAAAACTGAATGCACACAGCTCTGAAGATGAAGAGAAGCGAAGACCATTTTTGTCAACGCTAACCAGCTCTTTAATGCTTCAAGAAATTAAAAGATTTGAGGAATAAATGAAACGAACATAATGTCTGAACTTCAAAAAAAAATCTTTTGTATCAAGATAAGAAAAAATATATAAAAAATTTCAATTTCAGGGACATTTTGCATATAAGTGCAAAACTTTAAGGGGTATTTGTAAAACGTCATGTTGACTAACATAAGAATTTGATGGAGGGGGTAAATTGATTAACATTCTACAATTTCAGGGGGTAATTGAATTTTTGTTAATTTCAGGAGGATAATTGCTTATTTACTCAATAAGTGATATGTCAAATTTCATTTGTATCGTTATCTATTATAAGAGTGAATACTAAAAGTAAATAAGTTGATGTAATCTTTCTTAAAAAAGTAAGTTGATGTAATCAAAATATAATGATTAATATAAGAGTATTCATAAAATAATTAATATAGGGATATTCCTTCTTTTTTTTTCTTAAGTAATTTGTCTCTCGTTTAAAAAACAAAATTAAGTACGAAGATTCTCATGATTTTTTAACCATGCTAGCATAATTAGGGAACAAAATTTGATCTATGGATATATGTTTACTTGCAACAATATTGCAATTTTGTACGTTTTAGTTGAAAAATCAAAATAAATTGAGTGGAAGAATTTTTGAGCCATGTCGTGTCATTGTTTGTGGTCTTTGAGAAACAAGGAGATCCATGGAGATCATCTCCAAAGGCCTCATTATTCGCCTCATCGTGTTTTGAAGCTTATTTGAGAATATCGTAAAGTAGACTGGACTGATAGAATTGCTATGGCGTTACCCTGTGAATTTGTTCTACTTGGTTGGACTAGAGTTGTCAAAATGGGGCGAATCGTACAGGCCGGTCCGTTTAGCCCGATTAATTATAGGGTTTGGGCCTTAAATATTGAGCCCGAATTTTAATAGGGTATTTTAGACCAGCCCTAAAAAGCCTGGTACCCGTGAGGGCTAGCTCGAACGGGCCGCGGTAGCCCGTTAGCCCGCATAACAAAAAAAGATCCTATAAATTATATATATATTTCAAATAATTGTTTACTTAGTTGATTATGAAAGTACAAAATAAAAGTGAAAATTCAATGAATTAACACAAATATAAATGTAATATAAAATTATATTTACTCGTTTCATTATTTATAATTTTAAAGATTGAATATATAAATTTCTATAACCATAACATATCTAATTTATTTAAAATTGTTTTCCTCGCCGTTTTAGTTTACGACGTTTGTACGAAAATGTTTACAATTTATTTTTGTGTTATACATTATTTATAAAAAAAATTATAGGAGTATTTTATAATACTTTTTCTTAAAAAAATGTATTTTTAATACGGGCTGGCCCGTTTAGCCCGCGTTCTGTGCAGGGCTGGGCTCGGGTAGTATATTTCAAGCCCGTTATTCAATCGGACTTTTTGGCCTGTCCTGGTAAAGCCCGAAGCCCGTTAGGGCCGGCCCTAAACAGGTCGGGCCGTCCGTTTTGACAGCTCTAGGTTGGACGCCTCCTTTAGGGGGTTTTGTTAAGTTGAATATGAATAGATCTTGTATAAATATGGATAGTTGGTTGTGAATGGTTAGATGACTTTGCTAGAGGTGTTGATATGTGTAGTGCCTATATGACGGAGCTTTGGAAAGTGTTTTAATGTTCGAGGTATGCGAGAAGGTCAGGATTCAAACCTGTTGAATTGAATGTGGATTCTCTAGTGGCTACTAATGTTCTTACTAATAATGTGAATGAGTCCCACGAGTAGATATTTGGTTGTGAAGATTCATAAATCACTTGAGTTGGAGTGGGAGCTAATGATGCATCGCTCCTATTGTGAAGCCAGATACTGATGCTCTAACAAATTTCAGATGCTCCTTGAACATCAATATTGTTTATTACGAGACTTTTTCGAAATTCCGACTCAAATCTCTTTTAGTTGATGTTAGAAAATTTAACGCCCCCGTTAAATTTATTTGTAGTTTTTTTTTTCAAGCACTGGCCCTCTATATAATAAAAAATAAAATAATTTTTTTTACATGACATGTTATACCCACGACCCTATCTCTTTCTTTTGTTTATGACATATCCCGCAATTCTATCCCTTGCACCGCAACTTTTAGTGACAATTTTTAAATACAAATGAAAAATACTTAAGACAATATAAGTTATTGAACTTTTTATTCGTCTTGGAATTGTAAATCTAGACAATTCAAGTTTTATGATTGAATTTCATTCATTTGTTTTGGTTAGAGCAAATTAGGTAATTTAATTAATAAGTTTCAAAAGCTTTGTGGTTAATCCCTCAAGGTCTCATGATCAATTTTTCATGGTACCAATTTCGGTGGGTAACTTCATACAGAGCATTGTTATGGTTTTAAATGGGTCCCCCGCAAGTGGACGGTGGAATTGCTTCCCTCAAATTAGTCAGTTCTTGAACAATTTTTAAATCAAACACAATACAACTTACAACTGGAGTTGTCGTGTCAGGTCTCCTTATTTTTCAGCACATCACACAACCTTAATCTTCATATTTAAACCTGGATCCTTAGATTTTTTCCCTTACTGTTTCATTCTCTCAAAACCTAAACGGCTTTAGTGAAAATTACGTCAAATTTCTAATTAAGATCCTCATATTATATTTATATTCGGATGAACAAATAACAAAACCTAATATCATTAAGTGATGTTGACTACGAGTCCGTATATGCTCCATTTACCATCAGCTCCAATTACCCCATTTAGGATCTTGGATGAATGACATGTGGCAAAAAAAAATTGAATGGTTTAGATTAAAAATAAATAAAACATCAGTTTTTTTAATTAAAAATAAAAATAAAGATCAAACACGCGCTTCTCCTCTTCTTCTCTGGTATCATAGTTCATCTTCCTCAATCACCCTCACTGCCATGCCTCCCTCCCGCCGTCCCCGTCGCCCTCGCTGCCATGCCTCCCAGTCCAGTCCAGAACAACAGTCCTATTTTTTAATTAACTTTCAATGAAGTTTTCTCCCATCCAATCTCTTAAAACTTTGTGAATTGTTATAGTGCCCACATACCCCCACAAGGGTTTTCCCAATCTCTTTTCCTCATTATCAATCCGACCCAGATCAAGAAACGACGAGTTTGAATCAAATCAACGCTAAAAATCAAACCTTTTCACGATTTAAGAACGACCCAAATGAAAAAAAAAACTGATTTTTAGAGGATTAAAGAAAAATGTTTTGAAGAGGATCAAGAAAGAGGTGAAATTTAATGGAGTTTGTTTTGTTGTTTTACGAGGTAGTGAGAAATAAGGTCTGTGTCGTTAATCGTCAATGAAGTTATAAAGATTTTAATCAATTGATAATGAGGTAGAGAGAAGAGAAAGAGCAAGCGCGTGTTTGATCTCATTTTTTTAATTAAAAAAACTGATGTTTTGTTTATTTTTAATCTGAACCATTGAATTTTTTTTTGCCACATGTCATTCATCCAAGACCCTAAATGGGGTAAATGGAGCATACCCAGACTCGTTGACTACATGAATTATATTAAGTTATAATGTTCTATAAACTATGTTTTCGATGCAACTCATTCGTACTATCACAATGTTCTTTATCTGCATCGGTCCTTTGTAGAATCTGGAAACGAAATAATTTGAGATTGTGGCAGCAAGTGAATGAAACAACATCACAAGTCTTTGAAAGAGCCATGCATATGTTAGAAGACTGGAAAGTTGTCCATGAATTGGGAAGACCCGCAAATACACCAACACCAAATATACCAGCAGGATCGAGTAACATGAACAATGTTTGACGGCGGAGACCCGCCTCAGGTAGACAAAAATGTAATGTAGATGCTTTCTTCTCGACTTCCCATCTTAAGGTTGGTATTTATATGTGTATCTGAGATGTCAATGGGGGTTATGCGCTTGCTAAAATAACATGGTTTGTATCATTGTGTTTAGTGGAGGTTGGCGAAGCTTTAAGACCACGTAAAGTGCTGTCATGGTTGGATGAGTTAGGATCAGATATCATGAATTTCTCTTTGGATTTGAAGTTCGTCGTTGATATTGTTAACAACAATAACAATAGTAACAATGAACCCACTTGGGTTGGTCTAGTGGTATTGGCTTGGAACCTGGGAGTGTGCTCCTCCTCAAGGTCTCTTGTTCGATTCTTTTCGGTGCCAATTTGAGGGGGTTAGTTTAACTTCTTAAAAAAAAATAGTAACAATGATTTTGAAAGTACTATTAGTCATTGCCGACATCTAAACATCCATTTTATCCACTTTAAGATAGAGTTTAACTGAAGACAAATAAATGAGGTGACTTGTGAATTAGCACCAACATCCTCGTTATAAACTAATTCCCAATTATTTATTGATGTACCGCCTTGTATTAATGATTTATTATATTTTTTTGGTGGTGCCCGAGGTTTGAACCCCAGACCTTGCATATATTATGCATTGTCCCACCAATCGAGTTAAGCTTACGAGGACAATGATTTATTATCTAACGAAATGAGATTAACTTTCTCCCCTTGGTAAAAATGAATAAACAAAAAAATAAATAGTTTTTCACTCAATAAATAAATAATTTTTTTTACAAGAAATAATAATTGAATATATTTTCCCTAAAAAAAATAATTAAATGATATTTCTTAAAAAAAAAATAAAAAAAATAAAATGATATACTACGTGCCAATGTTATGCCACCACCTATTATCCTTCATCACTTCGTTCTCACAACTCCAAGTCACTCCCTCCACTCTCACTTTGCCCTTTTTCCCAAAACCAATACCAAAACCAAAACCCTAGATTCCATCTTCATCATTCTTTCACCCAAACTTCTAATTTACATCTCTACCCTGCAATCAAGGTAATTTACTCACCATGTTCGTTTTTTCTATGCATTTATTGTACTCTACACTCACTTATTCATTATTTTTCGTGCTTCACTCACTTTTTCTCGATAAATCCTTTACAGATCTACCCCCTATTCTTTTTTTAATGCTACTTCTACTTGTAGATATCATGTTGTGTAAAAATCTTATTTTTCTTTTTTGGCAGTGGAAATTCCATGGCTGAGGTTGATCAGAACGTAGGTGAATTCGAAGAACAACAGCAAATTGTTGAGACGGAACAAAATGAGTCTGAAAAGGTGGTTGAGGTGCCGATCGTTGAGCCTGAGAAGAAATGGCCGGGTTGGCCTGGTGAGAGTGTTTTCAGAATGTTGGTTCCTGCTCAAAAGGTCGGTGGTATAATTGGTCGGAAAGGAGAGTTTATTAAGAAGATTGTTGAAGAGACACGTGCTCGTGTTAAGATTCTTGATGGGCCTCCCGGAACTTCAGAACGGGCTGTGAGTGTTTTCTCTATTCAGCTTATATCTGTTTTTCTGGTTAAAAAGTTAGCTGCATTCGTATCTTGGTAGTATTGATCTCAGATGTTTTATTTTTTACCAAGCTCTTTTGTGCTTTTTTTTTATTTCCATCATTTTTTAAAGGATTCATTTGGGTTTGAAAATATAGTTTTAAAATTTGTGGTTGAGTTGTAGAATAATATTCATGATATCTGTTTTTTATGGAGCTCTACAGTGATTGTACTTATTACTATTACTTGCAATGATGACATAGTTATATCTTTTATCCGTACTTTTACTAATCCTAGATAAGTGCATTATAAATATATAAACGAAAAATGTATGCACTGATGTGTGTCTGAGCGTCACATTTTCTAAGACAAGGACTAATGTGAGAAATATTTACGTATGTAATTAGGTATTTACCTATATAATTTGGGTCCAAAATGCTTGTAAATAGTCAGAGTAGGAATTATTGGGAGAGAAGTGAAAGTACCTTTAATTCTTTTCGAGGAACTGGAATTTGTGTCTGAAACAATTCATAGCAATTATCCATTTAACTATGTCTCTCTGCTAAAGATGTTATGATGAAGAATAAATTGTGGCTGTCTTTCCTTAAGCAATCTTAATTTGCAACACCCTATTCTCACGACAAGAAATTGCAAGAATAAAAAATGTAGCTTGTTTATGGTCAGAACAAAGTAAAACATTATTCATGTGTTACAATGAACACAACAACTAAGATGAAGAAGACGAAACAAATTCGAAAAAGAATTATGGAAAAAATCCACGAAATATGAATTTAATTCTAACAGAAAATGAATCTGTGCAGGTTCAATATTCCATTTTTAAAGGCAACGACTCAATCATCAATTAGATCCCCAATATTGAAGAACCAAAGTTCCAGATGCAGGATCAGCATTGAGCATTGCAAAGTGCTGAAAGTTTATTAACACGTAGTCATTTTATATCAAAGTACCACGAAGCTCTGCATTCCAGCGGGTAAATTCAAAACCTGGATGATTGATGTCTTGCCGCAGATTCCTAGCAATGAAAAAAAGTTTATCACCAGCTCTAATACAATACCGAAAACAATAAATACCAAACCATAAGTATTTTGTTTGTCATACATGTTTTCAAGAAAAAAGGATCCGAAGATTAACTAAGGCTATCAATTAATTTTAATTTTAACACATGGAGTATGTCTATGTTAATATTTGTTATGTTGTCACAATAGTTCTTCAGTAGGAAATATTGGTAAAATTATAGCTTTAATTAACTAAATGCACTGTAGTAAACCCAATCAATAAAAAAAAATAGAAGACACTTCCACGGTGACATACATTTTAAATTACACGTCATATCACTTATCGTAATTATGTTCACGTATGACACACTTCCATGTTTCTAAAAGGTTTATCTAGGAAATTCCTTTCACGTTTTAATCGCCATTGGATATGAGTAGTAAAGAATGTTTCTTGTGGTAGTTGGAACTTGGTGATATTAAATATACTGGCAAAGGGTTGGGACAAAATGTTGCTTGTTTTCTTCCCTAACAAGAAACAGGTAGAGGGCTGGGGTAAGTTGCACGAGGTGCAGTAGTATTGCATAGATTGGCAGTGGACATAGAAAGGAAAACTGGTAGGGAGCGGGTGAGCGTTCTGGTTAGACAACAAGTTCAGGCACACAATCTTCAAAATTATATTTTAGGATTCTCCATGTTTTTTCTTTTCTTTTTCTGTTGTCGATAAAAGATGTTTATTAAAATATCTAAACTGTGCTTCAGTTATCTATCTGAAAACCAACATGCTGTTATATTTGGTACTTTACCACAAGCAGTTTGACATTTTAATTTTCAAAGATTGCAATTGGACGAGGATAGGTTAAATAGTAATGTAGAGTATTTGGGTGCAAGAGCTATTCCTCTTAATAATGTGGCGTTTAAGACTGTTACAAAATTGGTCTGGTGGTGAAGTGAAGGATTCCTTCTGGAATTTTTCTGACAGGTGATGATAATGTAGGTATTAATTGTGGAAGAATATTGGCTATTTAGCTGAATCTCCTATTTGTTGCATTTTTAATAATCAAAGTTTCTTGCATTGCATGCTATCTTGCTGATCCCGAGATTGTAGGTGGCATGTAAAGGGCTTTGTAATTGGTGCTCTGGTGGCTTTTTATTGTTTGTCACCATATTCTGTCTTCGTGTTGCATATTATCATTAGAGGAAATGTTGAGATCAAAGACAGGCTGATAGTGTTATTTGTTCTGTGATTAGGTAATGGTATCAGCTAAAGATGAGCCTGGTTCTTCTCTTCCACCTGCTGTGGATGGCTTATTGAAGGCTCATAAACGGTTAATTGATGGGTTAGATGCTCCTTCAGGTGTGGCTGGGAAGGTTTCTACAAAATTTCTAGTGCCAGCCTCACAAGCAGGAAGTTTAATTGGGAAACAAGGAGGCACCGTAAAATCTATCCAAGAAGCATCAAATTGTATAGTCAGAGTTCTGGGAGCAGGTATCTACTCAGATTTGATTTAAAAACTTTCAATCTGGTTGCTGGATTGTCAATTTTATTATTACTTAGCATTCTGTTATTCTGAGAAGTTCATCGTAGCTTGTATTACAAATTTTTCTTACCCTAATTTTATATCAGAGATAAGGTTGGGATTCATCCATTGGGTACTAGAGCTGTAATAGAGCAATAGTGTAAATATGCTTTTAAGTCTATTAACTGGGATGGTTCCAAGTTCCTCTTCCTATTCGTCAAACGTGTTTTGTTCTTGTCACTGTTTGGTTTATTACCATTTTTACTATTATTGATACTCCTCTCTTTAATTGTCGCTTTTGTAGAAGAATTTTGTTCCTAGAGGTTAATGAGTTTGATCCATATATGGTTTCGGATAGAACATTATGGTGTAATTTTATCCCTGTAGCCGACCCCACTTAGTGGGATAAGGCTTGGTTGTTGTTGTTACTGTTGTTGTTTTCAAAGCTCAATGAAACATTAACGATTTTTTCTCCATAATACTCTTAACTATTTATTGCAGAGAGAAATAAGTGAATGAGATAATAAATAATCAAGAATATTATAGGAATAAGACATGATTTCATAAAAAATAATAAAATTTATTGATTGTATCAATATGTGTAAATACCCTTAAAACAACAAGTTAAAAGAAACGGAGGGAGTATCATGTAAGCACTCAGATATGCATAGCTAACTTCTATCATTACCACCTAAACCCTAAACTTCCGATAATTCTCGCCATTTATTAATTCAGTTGTCAGATTCATGTATTCTAATCTAAGTAGTTTAAAACTTTCCCTTTCTAAAACCTTTTTTTGTCTATCCTTTTCATTAAAAATTATTTCTAAGATACAATTTGAAGTTTATGCTTCCAGTCTCTGTAGTTTATGCTTTTAGATAAAATATTAGTGGAAATTTGAAGTTTTTTTTCTTTCCATTTTGGTTCTTGGACGGGCTGTTTGACATTCTCTAGTTGCTAAGCATCTTGCACCTCTGTTGTTTTTTTGTCTGCAGAAGATCTGCCTGTTTTTGCCCTTCAAGATGACAGGGTGGTTGAAGTAGTAGGGGATCCCACTGGAGTGCACAAGGCAGTAGAGATGATTGCATCCCACCTTAAGAAATTTTTAGTTGATCGCAGTATAATTCCAATTTTTGAAATGAATGTAAGTGTGTTAATTCATATTACACTTGTGAAGAATCTATCTTATGCTTACCGAGGAATGCAACTAATTTGATCTTTCTCCAGATGCAAATGGCTAATAACCACCCTGTGGAGCACATGCCAGTGCCACCACCACCCCACCAATCATGGGGTCCACCTCAGGGTCTCCCACCAAATGCTGGTGGAGGTCCTGGATTTGGACTTGCTCCTCAATTCATGCCACCTCCAAGGCAAGTTGATAATTACTACCCACCAGCTGAAATGCCTCCTCCATTGGACAAACAGCCCCATCATGGTATATCCGCATATGGAAGAGATGCTTCAATAGGCGTTCACGCATCATCCAATACTCAGTCTGCACCTTCCATGGTCACACAGGTACTTTTCTTATTTCAAATTTTGTTTTCTAATAATCCCCAAAAGGAAGTAGTATGGTGATTGGGATGATATATTGGCATTACGTTTTTATGTAGTTAGCATTTTTCTGGATGTCTTAGAACTCGCCAGTCTGTCTGTTGTTGTTTATGTAGTTTGTTGAGACAACTTGTTGACTGCTGCTTCATGAATTTTGTGCAATAGCCGTGGTAAAGGCTAGTTGTGAAATTTTACCAGTGTTGATTGTCATTTGCTGTTGCTTTCCACTTTGCTGTTTAGATTTAAGATAGCAGAGGGTGATGTTAGGTTCCACACTTGGATGTTAAGCTGAAATATTAAAGCTAAACAAAGCATGTCTAATAGCATTCAAATGATATCTTCAGTTCTTGAGATTAAGGCCCCGTTTGGATTGAGCTTATGAAAAAGAGCTTATGCAAATAAATAAGTTTTGCATAAGGCATATTTATTTACATAAGCTGTTTTGCATAAGCTCTAAAATAAGCTAATCCAAACAGTGTGATTGGTTTAATGGTTGACCAATAATTAAAGTTAGGTTTCAAAATGGGAGTTTGGATGTGGGCATGCTGTTTTGACTGGCTTGATTCTTCCTCTTAGTAGAAATTTATACATTTTTATCAACACAAATTGTCTTGCTAATGCTATTGTGGCACAGATCACGCAGCAAATGCAAATTCCTCTATCGTACGCTGATGCTGTTATTGGAACAGCCGGAACAAATATAAGCTATATCAGAAGAGCAAGTGGGGCCACTGTTACCATACAAGAAACAAGAGGAGTTCCTGGGGAGATGACAGTTGAAGTCAGCGGGACTGCTTCTCAAGTTCAAACAGCACAACAATTGATACAGGTAATCCTGATCTTGGTCTTTGATTTGCTCCAGCCGTTCTAATATTAGTGTCGTCCTAGGTTTTCTTCAGACTAGGAAAAACTATAAATGAATAAAATAATATTGTAATTTTACAAACTTTTACTCATTTTTTTTTTGAAGAAGCTAAACTAGCCCACCCTAATTAGCAAACTTTTCCTCATTAACAGTTGGTTATTAACCATTGTTATACTTGGAGGTAGAATTGGAATGAAATAATTAATGCCACTTTTAAAAAACAAAACAGTTATTTTAAGACATTTTTATATGTCGAAGCTGCATGCATTTTAGTTTATACATTACAGTTCATAACATGCGGCATGTCTTGGAAATTTGTTTTAGGTTTATACTGAATTAGATTAATGAAAAAATATTACTGGGTTCCTAAAAGATTCATTTTGCGCTAGAGTTTTATCGAAGATTAATTTTTTATGTAAAAACAGAGAGTAAATTATAAGATTGTTAAATTTCTAAATTAAACTATTATCCTTCCGCGAGTATTTTTTCAATAAGTTGACTGGTTGAGTAAGAAATTTGTCATTTTATCCATCCTCACCCTGTCATTTATTTGATGCAAGGAAATTATCTTCAATCTTTTCTATTATTTCATTTCATGCAGTATCTTTATTTTCTCAATTTGTTTCCATAGAAAAGCTATGAATTTACTGTGCATAGTCCTATCTCACCGGATGCATGTCTTGGATGTTTGAATTGATTGACCTAACATTATCAATTTGCCTTGTACTCAAGCAATATAATCCTGAATCTGTGGTGCAGAATTTTATGGCCGAAGCTGCAGCACCGGCGCAGCAACAAACAGGCGGTCCTCCTGCAGACCAAGGATACAATTCCTACCCTGCTCATAGTTCTGTCTATGCGTCACCACCTTCCAATCCAGGACATGCTGGAGCCTATGGTGCAGTTTATGGTGCAAATTATGGGTACCAATGATGAGGCAGTAGAACTAAAGCTTCCAATATTGAATGTTGGAAACATCTTTATTTAGTGTAATGATTCAAGAACTATTCGACATTGCGCTACATGGTTTGTTTCTGAATCATACAAAAAATTGTTAACTTATTTTTGACACCAGTGTTCTGTTTCTGTTTGCAGTCATTTGGAAAGGTCGAACGAACTTTTGATGGCCTTGTAATGTATTATTAACTTGTTCTTTGATTGTATCTAGTTAGTGCATCTGCGTCTCTTCCTAGCTTTTCATAAATCGCATGCTAGTTAACTAATAGAGGAAATGCCAATGAGCTTGTAGCTCAATTTGATGTGTCGAGACTCAAGAATGTTATTTGGGCCACATCCCCTAAAATGCACATTTTCAAGAAGCACGTTTTAGTAGTTACTTTGACAGATTTCAACATATAGAAGAGCTGATTTAGAAACCATCCTTGTAAGAAGCACACATGAATAAAGGCTATAACGATCAACTTGTTTAACCAGTCAAAAGAAATAAAAAAAATCAACTCGTTTAACGACTATATAACCTATGTGTATGTTCGGAATCATGGAGAGTTGGGATACACTATGATTACGGTAGATCACCGTAATTCTGACATGCTCACGCGGTACCCAACATATGCTATATCTATGTAAAATGTGGCCACTCTTCCCTCATCATATAGTACATGAGTTCGTAGTGTGTGTGCGCGCGCAAATACTAAATATGCTGTGCACTTACTCGGAGACATGTACCTTTGCCATAGTACATGAAGAGAGGTCTTGAACAAGAATAGTGTTGAGCTTTGAATTGACTTGATGTTCTTTAGAGCAGAGGTCGCAAAAAACAACTCAACTTTATCTTCTTCAATGGCTGCTAGGCAACAATAAAAATATTTATAGTGACTATTTTTTTAATTTTATTTTTATCATAAAAGTAGTAAAAGCTTAATCATAATCTTTTTTAGCTATAGCACCTTGCTTGATAAGGTCACGCCGACCATGCCACATTAACCGACATTTTAGATACCACTTGTCGGTTTCAACCTTTTAACCAATGCTTGTTCACAAACGTCAGTTACAATGATAGAAAACAGTCACAATGAACATCCATTATTAAACTGTGATGTAATATCATTCACATAATCACATATGCATAATGTATTGCTTTTCAACTATTGAAGTTAGGATATTGACATAGCATGACCTAATTATTATTAGTATAATTTTAATGTGAACTCCCAAGTAATTTTAGTTACTTTGAAGCTATTATGAAAGATTTAAACTTAATCTTAAACTTATCAATAATTAATTCTAATAAGATCTCTAAATAAATAATTTGTAATTAAAAGTATGAATGAATTTAGACGCATAGTTATGTAAATTATTTAAAAATTATTGAGTTATTATTCTTTTCTTTTTCCGCAAAAGAAAGAATTAAAAAGAAGTTTAAGCCTTTTTGGGTTGGTTTACTTAGTGTTGATCGCATATTAGTCAATTTTCTTTCATTCTCTTTTCCTCAAACATAATAAACATTATTATTACCATTTAACTTCATTTCCACTTCTTCATCTACGGTACGAATCGTTTCTATTTTCTAAGTCATTTTAGTTTTCAGTTCCTGTAATAATAATAATAATAATTAATTACTCATAACTCCTTTTTCTTATTTTGATCTTGTTTTATCAAACATGTTTATACAAACTAAACTAATATTGTTCTTCATATAATTTCAGATTGTATCAATCATATAAGTTTGATCTGATTCAAACTTTGAAAGTCAATAATTGATTTGACCAGAAAGAAAATGGTTACTACCAATGAAGTTTCATCTTCATCTTCATCTTCATCATCATCTTCTAGGTGGCACAATTTCTACACAAGAATTACAACATCATTGGCTTCAGCTTTACTTGAATGGTTATTGATCATTTTCTTATTTATTAGTGCTATTTTCTCTTATGTTATTACTAAATTTGCTAATTACTGCAAATTGAAAACACCATGTTTGTTTTGTTCAAGGCTTGATCATGTTTTAGGCAAACAGAAAACAGGTTATTATTTGGATTTGATTTGTAGTCTTCATAAGTCTGAGATTTCTGAATTAGTTTTTTGTCGCGCACACGATAAGCTTGTAAATATTCAAGGAGTTTGTGAAACTTGTGTCTTGTCTTCTGCAACAGTCGTTGATAAATCCAATGCCGAGACTTCCCGGCTATTGATTGGTAAATCGGGGGAAGAAGAAGAATCTGGATCTGTATTTGATCATGATCCATTACTTGGTCAACATACAGTTGCTGGACACTGTTCTTGTTGTAGTGAGAAATTCCGGTTAGATTGTCATGATCAAAATTTGGTATTTGCCAAGTCAATTCGGTCTAGGGATGTTGATTTCGATGATTCGGGTGTTGTTGGAAATGTTTTTTATGAGAAAAGAAGTGCAAAGCCGTCTGTATCATTCAGAGATGCACGGCTGAGAAATGATCATGCAGATCCTTTGTCCCGTGTAGGTTACACAGAACTCAACATTACTTCTGATACCGAGTCTGAATTTGAAGTTCCCATATCAGATGATGACGGTATAAGTATACCAATTCACGGAAAAGATGATACCAAGGAAGACACAAGAGTTCCATGTGAATATATGGAGCTTTGCAGTGTTGATTCAACTGAGGATCTGACTTCCGGGAAGCCCGGGACTTCAGCTTCTGTACTTGAGCCATTGTTGTCAGAACCACGAGTACAAGTACAAAACAAAGACATTTGTGCTATTAAAACCGCAGAAGCAACAGTGGAAAGTGGAAATGGTTTGACAGAACTTGACTGGCAGCAGATTGAAAGAAGTGATGTTTGTCCGTCCCCAAGCGAGCCTATTTCCTTCAATGACGTTCCTACATTATCAAATATAACCGAAGTGCCTGTTGAAATATCAAAAGAAAAGCGTAAGTTACTTTTAGTGATTGCTTTTCTTTACCATGTAATGCTTGGATTTGAAGGATAGAGGAGTCTGTTATAATTCTTTGTAGAAAGTTGGTGCAATTAAATAATCTAGTTTTTAATACCCAAATCATCTATTATAAATGTAGGACGAAAATGTCTAGTGCCTTTTTATACAGCTGAAAAATCTACATTTCACTATTTTCAGTCCATAAGTGCATTAGTTTTATACTCTGATCTGAAAAACCTTTTCTTCATTTCTTAAATGATATAGAATCATAATGTTATTGTTTCTTGTATAGATGATTTTAGAACTGACGAAGAGGGGCCAACATCTGAGCGAAGACCCACCATGGACCGTGAAGAAAACATTAAGTCAGGCAATAAGCTAATAACATCTGAAACAGGTTTAGAACCAACCCCAGTTTCTACTGATACGTGTCAGCAAAATCCTAATTTGCTGGATCTTGGTGATGCTTATAAGCTAGCTGTCAGTAATAGAGGAAGACAGTTGTCTGGCATGCTTGCAGAACATTGGCTTGGGAAAGATTCGTCAAGAGTTAATGAAGATCTAAAGATATTGTTGTCACAATTCTCTGCCACTCGAGGGACTGATATGTCTTTTAATGATATCAGTCCTAGATTGTCTATGAACAGCGAAGAAGCAAAGAGTTCTGATGTTACTAACTCTACTGGAATGCAGATACTTCAAAAAATGATTTCGCTTGAGAGAAATGAATCTGGTTTGTCTCTGGATGGAAGCATTGTCAGTGATATTGAAGGTGAAAGCCCGGTTGACAAGCTTAAAAGACAAGTTGATCATGACAGGAAACTTATGAATGCTTTGTATAAAGAGCTGGAGGAAGAGAGAAACGCTTCTGCAATTGCTGCAAGTCAAGCTTTAGCCATGATCACTAGACTGCAGGAAGAAAAGGCAACATTACATATGGAAGCCTTGCAGCACTTAAGGATGATGGATGAGCAGTCAGAATATGAATTGGAAGCTTTGCAAAAAGCTAATGACCTTCTTGCTGAGAAGGAGAAGGAGTTAGAAGACTTAGAAGCAAAGGTTGAGTTTTATAGGAAGAAATTCCCTGATGAATCAATGCCGGAGAACATGGTGGAGAAAAACTCTGAAATGAAGGTAAAAGATATTGGATTGGATCTTTCACAATGCACTTTCATTGAAAATGATGAAAGTTGCCCCCGAAAATCAAATCCTAATATCTATGACAAAGCTGACATTCAACTCATGTCTTCAGAAGAAAAGAATATTCAATCTGCACAAAGTTCTCAAATGGAGTTTCAAGATGAAAAGTTATATATTTCCGAACGTTTGAAGAAATTGGAGAAGCAAGTATATTTTTTCCTGAATTCTCACCAGTCTCAGGATAATTGGCCTAATTCTGAAAATGTTGTAAAGGAATACCCAGAAAACTCTGAAAAGTTGGACAAAAATATTCCAATGAAAGATTTGGTTTCGTCATTCAAATTAAATTCAGATGCCATGGTTGATGACCCGTCATCCAAGAAACCTCCAGTTTGCAAGCAAAATGGGGAACTTGAATACTCTGGACACAACTCCCCTGTTCTCTGTGGAGATAATGATTTAGCTTCTACTGGACGTTTGGTTTCAGATTTTATTGAAAGGTTACAAGCTCTTGAGGCAGACCATAGTTTCCTTGAGCATACTATCAACTTACTGAGCGATGGCGGTGAAGGACTTGAGTTATTGCAGGAAATAGCTGATCGCCTGCAACAATTACGCAGGATTGGGATAAGGGAAATAGATCAACCTGTTGCTTGAGGATGTATATAAGGTTAGTAGTCTCTGCAGAACCACTGCAGTAAATAAAAGCATCACTCTTTAGTCGTTTTTAATATTACATACACTATAATGAAATCTGTTTTAGCATATTGAGTATGGATAAATGTCTGTGATCCAAGGTAAGCAAGGGAAAATTTCACAAATAAAACACTTTATTCTAAATGGGCATCGGTTAGTTATTTTTTATTGTCGTATTTACAACACTGGTAGATTGTTTATGCAAATTTATAAATAATTAAGAGATAACTGTGAACCGACCTCCTTGTAATGATACATTGATAATTTATAATTTGGTTTTTTGAGGAGGATTCGTGTCCATGTCGAGATAACATGCGGTTGGATAATATAGTTATTCAAGTTTAGTTAGTAGTCGGTAACGTGGTATTTAACTGCAGTTTGGTTCTAGAGAAAAATGATGCCAGATGAACGTATGATTCAGTGCTGGAATTTATGAATTTTAATGTGCAGTAGTAGATTAAGTGAAGTCTTCTTTAAGGCATTGATTATTTCTTTAGGTGCCAGAGTTTAGTATTCGTTGATGGATAAATAAATCATGTAAGCACATATTCGCTATAGCTAGCAAGTGTGAAACAGCACGATTTTAATTCAGGATATTCTAATCAATTTAGAAATGTGCATGCCACAAAACTAAAGGTGTTTAGTTCGATCATCCCCTAGAAAATTTCGTTAACTGAGAGACAACTAAGAATATCATTGATCAATGTCATACCAAACTTCATATTCATAATTACGCTTCTAAGTTGCCGACCTCATGACATGTTCCACATGACTGTTTACAGATTAGCAAAGAAAAATTAATGTATGAACTGGTTTGGAATTTGGATTTTCTATTGAAAGCAAAATTTAAATAATGACTGTGGCCATAATATATGAAGTTAAAATTTTCACTCCACTTGTGCAGTACTTAGAGTTTTAAGAACATCATATATTGTTGCTCTCAACAATGTACAGTATTCAAATATAATTTGTATCAACGAACTATTTAGAGTGAAGGAGCAAAGACCTCGCATCATAATAAGATTATTTATTTAATAGACATGGGGCATTTGTTTTGAATATTGTTTTCTGAGTGTTTGTTTATAAAATGCTATTGTGTCTTGACAGATTTTTCTTAATCCAAGTATTTGGAATTTTGCATCCGATTTCAGTGTTGTGTGTACCATTATTTTTACATTTTTGTTATTTAAATTTTACAGATTGGTATACCAATGATCAGCCACCAGGAAGAAGTTACATTGAACAACGGTGAACCGGATAAACCATGACAGGTTGCAACTGTACAGTAACAATAGCTTGATATCATCCAGGGTACAAGAAAATGGGATTTCAAATTATACTGAGAGCTTTTTCACCCTTCCTTTTTTTGGGGATAGTTTCCTTGGACATTTTGCTGCATTGAGTTGTAAAGGTTTTTCTCTGCCTATTTGAATTGTCTTTTACACAATTTTTCTCTTCTTTTGTAGTTTTTGCCTTGTAAAATGAATAATAGTTGCAATGAGTGGTTGCTTGTTTAATTTGTGTCTTCTTGTATTGAAGTGAGTATTTTGTGAACAGAGTGAATTACTTTGCAAATTTGATATACTAAAAACACATGTTTGTTTGATAATCAACATTACGCTAGTATGAATGAAACTGAGTTTGGAGAATTCTTGAAGAGCGTCCTGATTTTGAGCCATGTGAACGTAAAATACTCTTATGGGAGGAAGGCCTCTTGTTAAAGGCCATCAGTATTTGACCAAAAAAAATGTTAAATACTTTGCACCAAAAACTTTGATAAAAAACACACTTGTTTCATAAATTTCGAACGTAAATAAATTTTGGAAATATGAAATCAAACTAATGGAGCTCACTTAATTTTGTGTATTATTTTACAGGTCTTAATCATTAAAACAATTCAGCTATATTTTCTTAAAAATAGTAGGATAGTATTGAAAATTACAATTTTCAAACTTTTAAAGCATCTTTCTATTTTTGTTCTCTTAATCAATATCTTAAAAAAATCTTTAACATTTTTTTTCTTCTAAATATTCATATAACTCATCAAAAACTTTAAAATGGGTCACACTGAACCCTACATCATATATTTTACATACTGCACATTAACTGAAGGAGTGTTGTTTTGAGGAGTAACAGAAGTAATTTGAGTGGAAGGTAAATATCAATGATTATCTTTACAAATATGTACGCTCTTAGAGCATTTATAGTTTTTTTTGTGGTGTCCGAGGTTCGAACCTCAGACCTTACATATATTATGTATTGTCATTATCAACCAACTGAGTTAAGCTCACGGAAACATAGCATTCATAGTTTACTATGTCTTAACACCTCAAAAAATAAAAATAAATGAGTCACATCAATAAATTTATATTGTTGTATTTTAGGAATCTGATTTTTATAAAGTTAGCTATATTAACCATTGATTTATAAATTAAAGGTAAACATTGTACGTACAACATAATAAATCATGAGTTTATAACAATAGAAATAATTAGCATTTCCTTGGTAACTAACATTACATTTAATTCCTCTAATAAAACATTTACTTTCAATCAATATCAAGTTTCAATTAAAATTTCAACTGAATAAATACTCAAATTTTATCGCTATTTATTTACTGGCAAACGTACGTACTAGTACTAACAAAGATTGCTGCTCTTGGTAACCAAAAAAAAAAGGAGATTGCTGCTTTTAAAAATAGATTTTTGGTGATGAAGAATTATTTATCAAATATCATGCATGTACGAAACATTAAATTTTTACATTCCCTTAAAAAAAAATTAAGTGTTTTTATTTTTTTGTCAAGAAGACATAATAGTAGTAGTATTTAATTCCCTTAAAAAACATTATATATAAAATATACAAAACTTTATATTTAAAATTAATACCACCAAGACAACTAACAAAGATCATTAAAAAAAAAAATACTTTATTTACATTATTTCCTGGAATTTCTTTTTTAATAGTGGGAAACTATAAGTAATTTTTATTTATTACTCCTTTATATACTAATTCATAATAAAAAATATATATTTAATTATTACCAGTTGAACCCCAGTCGAACCCCGATCCGACCTTAAAACCTTGAACCCATGAGTATACCGGTTCAATATCCGGTCCGGTTCTGATTACCTTGGTTAATATAGTATATATTGTGTGAAAATAAGCACAATTGTAAAGTTAATATATTATATATTGTGTGAAAGATATGAGAAGAACAACGTGGATAAGAAAATATATATTCTTTAAAAAAATATATCATTTTTGTTAGACCTTTTTTCTTTTTAAATCAAGAGCAAATTGACATGATTAAAGGACGTTCCAACTGAATTGACACTCCACTCTAATTTGATGTCAACTATTCATATGATATAGGAGTATATTATTAAAAAAAGAAAAAACTACATAAAACTGAAGGTGTTTGTTAGGCTTTATTCAACTAACAATGTTAATATGAGAAATGCTAAGATCACACCTTTTAACACACCCTTTTAACACACACCAATCATAATCAACCACATCATCAACTCATTTTATTTGTTTTACTGGAAACCGGCACTCCAAGTTACTAAACAATTTATTTTTTGAATAAATTAACTCCAACTCCCCCTTCTTAGCAAACTCAATCGCAAATTGCAGAACAAAACATTCATGGCTCCTTTAGATCTGATGTGTATTCCATCCGTCCTAAAATGTAAGGAAAAATTTGTCAACATAAGTTGATGTATTTGATATAAATTTTGAACAAAATACATGAACTTTTGTTGATCAATTTTTGCTTACATTTTAAGATAGAGGAATTATATGTTTTAGATGATGTACGCATCTAGTCTATAAACTAATATACTACAATATAGTATTAAAGTTTGAAAACTTAAGCGAATACCTTTCAAAAATTTATGTTCACATAGATAATTTATTTTCTTTGACAAAAATGTTAATTTGACTTTTTTGTTGTTGAAGGAAATAGCTTAACCTTTTGACTGTACTGTACATCGGTATACATGTCTAGTATGCACAATATCATTTGGACGTGAAGGTTACTTTTCAATAAGTATACGTTATTTCTACAATTCAAAAAGAAACAACTTACGGTCCTAGTGAAGTTTATGAAAATAAGCCGAAAATTTAGATATTTTTATGAACACTTTCATACACTTACAAAAATGTCTAATATCATAAGCTCAATCCGATTAAACCTTCAAACGCACGGTATAAGTAACTGTTATTTTCTCTTCAATTGATTGTAGCACGGCCTGCTACTAGACCATTCATGGGAGATATATAACTAGAAATAAAATAAATTGCACTGTCAAAAAAAAACTAAAATGAATTACAAAACCTTACTAGTTAATGTATAACTACTCCAAAACATATTTCACCAGTTATCATAAATAAATTATGTATAAAATAATAGTTTGCCCGAATAATACTTGTTTTAGTCCATGCAAACTACTCACTCTGTTCCTTCTTATAAGCACTATTTGAAAAAGCAAATTTGTCCCTAAATGTAATTATTCTTTTGAATTATTAAATATATTTATCCCTTTTTTTCAAATATATTTTTGATTAATACTAATAATTTATTTTCTAAGATAAAATCAACATTGAATATATTTATCAACAAATAACAAATTAGTAACAATGATACACATTAATCACACTTGCATTTTTTTTAATATATCTAAAAAGCAATATGAACGTAATCAAGTAGTTAATGAACTAAACCTAAAGTCAAATCGTTTAAAATATCTTATTTTTTAGATAAAATAATTCTTGGTTATGCGTTATTTGTCTTTCAACCACACTCTAAATTACTAATAGAAATATTAACAGATTGAAATTTATTTGAATGGTCTTTTTGTGGACTAAACTTATACATTGTCGGAGTGTTAGACTCGTTCCACACCTCCAACTCGGAAGTGTGTTTTGACAAAACAATAAACTTGGAATCGTGCACCACAAGTTTAGAGTATTTTGACCAGCCATAGAAAAATGAAAGAAAAGAAAAAAGAAAACATGCGTTACAGATATAATAAGAGAAATATTTCAAGTTTCAACTAAGACTTAATTAAAGTAATACTCATACTTATATACTATTATCCGTGATGTGAAATGGAAAGGAAATTTCAAGATGTTTAATTAGACAAGTTGCACATTTCTTTGAAAATTTCAATACGCGGATTCAGGTCAAATAAATAAATAATAAATCACAACCTCGTCTTATATAAACTTAACCATCTCTTTCAAATTTCATTAAACATATTTACATTCCACCTTCATTAAAATCCCTAATCCATTCTCTCTTCTTTTGAAGTTCTTACATATTGTTTTCAACATTAATTCATCAAAGCTTGATTCACAAATTAATTATGGGTAGCAACATGATATTGGTAAAGTTGTGCTTGTTGACAACATTAATAATTCTTGTATTGAGTATAGAGAACACAAGTGCAGCAAGAACACTACTACAAAGAGGTCCAGTGAAAGGTTCAACGAAGAATCCATGCTCTACAGTTCCTGGTCGCAGTAAAGGGCGTTGTACTTTGGCTGAAATTCATGTTGCTGGGCATATTAACGTTGCTCATCCACCACCTTTTCCTGCAGATATAATTCCTAAGTTTGAAGCAGCTGTCAATAATAATGAAGAGCTGATCAAGACCTTGACTGAATCAGACAAACATCTACAATCTCAAAAATGATTGCAATATCATGGATCTGCCTTAGATCTTTCCTTTTTTTTATTTTTTTATAAGATGTAATTTTTATACACACAATTTTTTTCCTTTTTGATTTTAAATTTTTTTTGAGAGATTTTTTCTTTTTGATACTCAGATCATCTTGTTATTACTTGTTAAATGTATAAAACTAACTGTATCTTACAATTTTTGTATACTAACACATTTATATTTGCTATATCATATCATACGGATCTTATAATTATTAATTGTATTCTCTCGTGTACATTTTTTTAATTTAATTTGCTATATCATATATATACATGTATGATAACCAATCTCCTATATCATATATATGATTCAATTATAGGTAAATATATATGTAACATATATAGATTGACACAAAGTGATTCTTGAACCCTAAGCTGCGCTAGTTGCAAATTTCAATAGTTTGTTTTACAGGAGGGAAAAAGTTTATAGAATACAATTTTTATTCTTGTTGTGGATCTAATTAATTTGTATAATTAACAAATTTAAATATCAAGAAAAAATGGTATGGGTTACTTGTTTTCATTTTCATTATTTTTTCTCTTCTTCTTGCCATTTAGTTACAAGTTTCATCTACTTTTCATCAACCATCTTTGCACCGTCAAATTTGTAGGCTGGCATTCCTGCATTGCATTGCCATACTTATTATATATTCATGCCGCGTGGTCGTCAAGAGTAGGTTTTGAAATTTTCTTTTTCTACTTTATTATTATATAAAGGAGTATGTCACAAGGGTTGACATTTGTATGGTAATAAAATAAAACTAGTAAAAATATAGATCATGTCAACATTCAAATGTTTGAATTATTATATTTTGTGGCATACTATTTACTATTTTCTTTTTGACCCTGGGCTATTAACTAGTAGTTTAGTAAGACTAGCCACGGGACCATATTTGCCAGTCATTTACTTAACCAAAATTTGGTCTCTCTGCTAATAGTCATACAATTTAAATGTTATCTTGGCTACATATATAAAAAGAAAAATGACTAACTCAACATGATGACTAATTTAACATTAAGAAAAGAAGATAAAAGAGACTTGTTTCAAACTTTAAATTAGGTCAAAGGTGTGAAATTTTGTATATCTCATATATGTTTAATTAGCTGGGAATTTATTGATAGTGTAATGCTTGGAAGTATGAGCAGCTATACAAAGTTAAAATTCTTTCATAGTAACACTTTGACCTAGAGGTACACTTTTTAGTTTCAATTATTATTGGCATAGATATGTCCCCAAAGCTTGTATTTTAACTCGATCAGCTAGAGATTCCTTTGACAAAGGACCACAAGTACTATTCTGTTTCAAAGCAAGTTGCACAATAGACGTAGATGTATCTGGAAACAAGAAGTTTTGAAAATAAAGTTAATGGAAGGTACAATATATATGAAAATGGGTTTACTTTTATTTTTGACGAAAAAATTTGTCTATTTTTACCTAACTCCAATGCTTTGTTTTGATTGTTAAAGAAAATTAAAGGAAATAAAATAAGAAGAAAAGAATATTAAAGGGATGGAATGGAAGTGTGTAGAAAAGAAATTCTTGTGTACACCCACATTTTTTTTTGGAGAGGTGTAGGAACTACATATAACCCAAAGTATATGACATGTCACCAGAATTTCAATAAACACCCCTTAAGAACTTGAATTTGATTTTATAGCGGAATAATTTTTTACTAAATTTTATATATATTTTGATCGAACTTCATATCAATGAGGTCTATTTCTTTTATGAATAGGAAGGTTAGCACCAATTTTTTCTTCTATTTTTATATAGTTTTAACTGACGTTTTTCTTCTATTTTTACCTTCCATTTAAACTATTTAATTATTTTGTAATATATTTAAACTATTAATCAAACAAATAGTAAAATCTCATAAAATAGTTCAACTACAATATAAACAATATTGAGCATTATAAAAATATACTATTTTAATCTTATTCACCGTTTTTTTTAAGAAACTGAAAATATTTTATGATTGTCTGTTTCAAAAGTGTCATTCATACAATTAACCGCGGTAGAAAAGCGAACAGATTGGCACCTTAGTCATCGTATTTCTGATAGTTTAATTTAAAATAAAAGAAATAGAAACCATTATCACCCTTTCTGGAGCAATTAATGTCTTTTTTGGGTAAGTTATCTTCGCAAGTACACTCCTCTGAATCAAACTTTGTAAGACGGTAACACATATGGCATGAGATGTTGGAAAATCAAGTGTGAGTGATTATGTCTCACATCGACTAGGAATGAAGGAAACAAAAGATATATAAGAGAGGGAACCCATAAACTCATTGCCTTAAGGTTTTGGGTAAGATTGTGGTGTTTGAGTCTGTTACTGGTCCTGGACGTTTAGCCCATTGCCGCTCCCCGGACTCCCCAAGAGTGGTATCAGAGCCCTTGTTAGGCTCGGCGGGGAGCGGGAGCGGGATCCTAGTGTGGGTCAGGCTAGTGATGTGAGTGATTCACACTTGAGGGGGAGATTGTTGGGAAATCAAGTGTGGGTGATTATGTCCCACATCGACTAGGAATGAAGGAAACAAAGGATATATAAGAGAGTGTACCCATAAACCCATTGCCTTAAGGTTTTGAGTAAGAGTGTGGTGTTTAAGCCTGTTATTGGTCTTGGACGTTTAGCCCATTACCGCTCCCAGGGCTCCCCGGATGCTATAAACAAAATATTCAATTTCAAATCAAAAGAAAATTGAATCTTATATATACAAAAAATATTCGTGCCACAATTGATTCACATATACACTTAATGCAATGATTCTTTAAGTAAAAGAACAAATAATTCTAGAACCAATTATTTCCAACATAAAGAAAACAAATCTTTATATGCTTAAAAAATAAACAAAAACTCTAGACTCCATATTTCCCAAAGTTAGAAGAATCAAATCTTTAAATCATGTACTACAAAATTCTTTTATAATATTTTGAGATGTGCTGCCAAATATATATCAATGTCATTGGGTGGTCGCCTGATTCTGTTGAAGTATGTCCTGTCTTCGTTGCCTGTTTATGCTCTTTCTTTTTTCAAGGCTCTGTCAGGTATCGTTTCCTTTATTGAATCTATTTTTAATAAAAAAAAAATTGGGGGGGTGGAGAGTGTAGACCACAGGAAAATATCTTGGATTGATTGGCAAACTATTTATCGGAGTACGGAGGTTGGTGGTTTGGGGGTAAGAAGAATTAGGGACTTTAATACTGCTTTATTAGGGAAATGGTGCTGAAGGCTATTGGTGAATAAAGAGAGTTTATGGTTTAGCGTGTTGTCGGACCGTTACAGTGTGGAGGGGGGCCGCTTGAGCGATGGTGGCCGTGAGACCTCTATTTGGTGGTGGGATATTTCGATCTTGCGTATGGAGGAGTGGTTTCAGGGTAATGTCAGTCTGTTAGTGGGGGACGGTAAAAATACTCTCTTCTGGTCGAATGTTTGGGTGAGTGGTCTGCCTTTTAGAGATAGATTTCATAGATTATTTGAGTTGTTGTTGTTGAAGGGCGAATCTGTTTTTGGTATGCATTTGTTAGGGTGGGGGAATGATGGGGGGGCTTGGAGGTGGAGGCGTAGGTTGTTTGCGTGGAGGAGGAGATGGTAGGGGATCTTAGGCTTTTACTTCATAATGTTACTTTGCAGGTTGATAGGGTTGATAGGAGGCTGTGGTGTCCGGAAATATCTTCCGTATACATAGTTCGATGCAAATGTTCTTGTTGACCTGGTGGTGCCTGCATCGTCTTTGTGGCATAAGGATGTCCCCTTGAAGGTGGTGTTATTTGCTTGGCGGCTGTTCCGTGATAGGCTTCCTACTAAAGACAACCTTTACCGTCGGCATGTGATTGACATCGATGCTCAGTTGTGTATTGGAGGTTGTGGGGAGGTGGAAACATCTTCACACCTATTATTTAATTGTAATATTTTTGGGTCCGTTTGGAATTTTATTCTTAGGTGGCTTGGTGTTTCTTTTGTGTTGCGTGGTGATGCTTCAAGTCATTATTTTCAATTCAGCTTTATTGGTGGTGCTGCCAAGTCAAGGCGGTCCATCTTACATGTTATTTGATTTGCAACAGTGTGGGAAATTTGGAAAGAAAGAAACAATCGAACTTTCAATGACAAACATGGTACTATTCAGCAGGTGGTGGACAAAATTAAGTCTCTAACTTTCATGTGGTTGAAGGGGAAACTCGTCAATCTCTCCTCATTTACCATGGTTGGTGGTTTAGTCCGTTTACTATCCTAGGCATTGGTTAATAGGTTCTCTTTCTCTGTTTGATTTTTTGGTGGTTGGCGTTTTGCCTTGTACATATTGTTTTGAACTTGTCTGATACTTTGGTGTTTCTTCCTTTAGCATATCTTGTGCTCGGAAGGTCTTTTTAATGGGGTAATATATTTTCATTTTAGCCTCTTCAAAAAAAAAAAACTTTTTATTTCCCTATTTCTCAAAATCATATTGAAGTACAAAATTTGTGAATCAATTTCATTTTCAAAACAAATCAAATCTGAATACTTATTTGTTAGCCACACAATAGTATTTGTTATTACTAAAGAAATATAACAATACAACAACCTCTATAAATAAGTCAAACCTATATATTTGATTTAAATTTGAAACCTTAAAATGAACTTTGTGCATGACCGCAAGTATTGTCCTTTGCCATTTTTAATTTCAAAACTAAATAATGGTTTATATATAATATTATTTGACCAGTCAAACTAAATTGATAAAAGAGATTTTATCACCAAAACAAAAATTATTATATATAATAATCAAGACTGTATTATCATATATCGTTCATGACTCATGAGTGGTCAAAGGAACAAAAAAAATGTTGCACCTATTAATTCTAAAAAAAAAAAAAACTCAATTGCAATCAAATCTTAATGGAGAGAGAAAAAGTAAAAACGTTATGCACACATGTTCAACTGGATTCACAAGAGTCATTAATTGATATTAGAAAGAAAAAACTTAACTAAGCATCTCTTTATTGACAACATATAAGGTAACAAACTTTATTTGCTATATCCTTTCGATTGCATAAGATTCTAAAACCAAATTAACGATTTCCAATTGCAAGCACAATATAGAAAACTGAACAGCATGGCAGCAAAAAGAAAATGCGGAAATCATATCAATTTGATTTGTTTTTAAAATTGAAACCGAAACACAGTATTAAAGTTACATATATAAATTGATTCATGATCAGCAATAGATGAATTCTATACGCATATGACCAAACAGTTTGCATGTTATAATCAACACCCAAACACCGTATAAAAAAAAAGATTGAACCACAGTAACAAAAAAACAAACATATGTCGTAATCGTAAATTGATATCAACATCAAAGCTTCTAATTAAAAAAAAAAATTAGGTTCAAACGAATCGAAGAAAACAAAAGCCTTAAAATCAAAAATAGGGTTAATGATGATCCCAATTATCATGAATCAATAGTGGAAGCAAACAAAATATAAACATGATAATGATCGGATCTACGACATGTTTGATTTATCAACGATATAAAGAATTAGGGTCTTAGGAATACCTGATAAAGCTTTCATGTCAGCCATCTCATCATCAACGATAAAGAGAGAGTGGTGATCTAAAACAAACAACAAAGTTACCTTTATGCATCAAGTTCTCGTTAGATTGGGAAAAGAAAGAGTTTGCTGTGTCCGGTGTATTGGGGACATAGCCTCTTTTATATAGGATGACCACTAGGTTTCCCATTATTCCGTTAAGAGAAATGCTAGCAACACACATTCTAACACACAGTTTTCAATACACTCTCTTTGATTGGTTACAATTCATGGGAACCACCAAATTTATATGGAACCCACATGATTTGGTGTGACCATGTGAATTTTAACCAATCAAAGAGAGTATGTTGGAAACTGTGTGTTAGAATGTGTGTTGCTAGCATTCCTCTTCCGCTAATGAGTCATCCGGACATCCACTCATTTTGTTTTGGCAGAAAGTGTCAAAAAATTGCGGGGCATTTCCCCCACCAGGTCACATGGTAAAACACAGAAATGAGCCAAAAAACTATAGTACCGCACATTATTGCTAAGTCATTTAAGGCAAGGCAAAGAACTGTGGTCTCAGACTCAGACATGTATTATGTGGACTCACTCACTCACCTCTGCTGTAACTTGCAAACTAACAAATGCTATAAAAGGTTATGCATTGTGATTGCAATTTTCAACAACACCAAACGCGTGTCATCAACGTCCTCCACTACTACATTACTGGGATTAATTCCTGCCATTACTTTTGTTATTCAAAGTGAATTACGTTCCAGTACTATTTATTCCATGCTGTTATGTAGGGTTTTAAAACTGGGATTTTCACGTGTATAGTATTCTGGTTGTTGTTTATGTTAAAACACAAAATACAAACAATTTAAGTTTCAAAAATATTAATAATCATAGATCAATAATATTTTTTTAAGGGAGCCTCTCTTGTATGAAATCAGGATGGCCTTTAGCATGGTAGAAGAGACGACTGCCCAGACACGATTTTAGTAATTTATTAATATTTACCTTTTAAAAAAAGGGCTATTCTAACTTGTGTTTTTCATGTACTTGTTAAGAAAACAATAAATAAATAAATATTTTGTTTAAAAAAAAAGTAAATTTTGTACTATAATGAAAAATCTTTTTTAAACTTTTAAGAGATTGTTTTCCTAAGTTCCAAATCAGTTATAGGCGGTGTAGTGTATTGAGATTTTAAAGGATTTTAAAGACTTTTTTATGATAAAAAAGTCTAATGATATTCAATTAAGATTTTTATAAAATGATAACAAATTTGTGGTATTCAATTAAAACAATCATGACTTTTTTTCAGGTCAACAAAATATGTTGGTACTCAATAGAGATTTCTCATGACTTATAAATTGTCTATTGATATTCAAAAATCTATAGATTTTAATGGATTCTTGAATGGAATTGATTTTGTGAGACTTTTTAATGAAAAATATAAATATTATTCTCATCCAACAATCTCACACAAACCCTTAAGATTTTGTCATTCTCTTTCAAACTCTTGTCTATCATTTGTTCATGTCATGTTTACTTCTTCTTCGTTTTCCCTATCAAATTCTTCAAAAGTCTATAATTATTTATGATTTCTTGTTTTTTTTTGTTCCTTTGGTATGATTTCATATCTTTTGTTTTTTCTTTTCTTTCCGAATCTTGTTTTTTAACCGATAATTTTTTTTCCAATTTGTTGTTGTTTTTTGTCCGGATAGCTTCGTTTTCTTTTTCCATATTTGTTTAATTTTTCATTAACTTATTTTAAGGAAACCTTTTTTTTTACGATTTGTTTTTATTTTGATTTTTTTTTTCCATTTATTTACTTGCTTATATTGATTAACTAGGGAGCATCGTTATCGTTCTTATGAAATAAATAGTTCCTTATATATATTAGTAATCAAATGGAGGATGTTGTTGTGTGCAAGTGTGAGTTATATGTCCAACATCAGATAGAAAAGTAAAAGTTAAACACCTTATAAGTAATATGACTCATAAACCCATAACCTTAAGATTTTGGGTAAGAGTGTGGTGTCTCTCTTCCTTGTGCGGTTGTTCTAGCCTCGATGTGGACGGTCCCCCAAACTCCCCTCACTGACCCAGAGGATTCACAACAAGAAAATAACAGAGAAAACTATAGAGTTTGTTACACGTCTTGGTGATGGTATATACATGGAGTTACGTGATGCAAACGAGTCATTTGAAATCTCGTAAGTCTTGGTTATAAATCCAATAAAATCCATTGAAATCTTAATGTATGTGTTATAAATCCAATAAAATCCTCTAGTATAAATATTGAGTGTAAAAAGTTTTTTAAAATATGACTTTCAAAATCTCATTGAGTCGACACAATCCTACAAAGTTTTTTTTATACCAAATTAGTCTTTTAAAATTTCAATCTGATACATCCCCTTAGTGTGTTGTTATCAAAAAACACTTAGAAAAGATATGACACAATTCTCTTTTAACTTAACCAAGATCTTAGATTCGAATTCAACCATGTAGCAACATTAAAACTTTTAAAGAGAGTTTATCATTCATTTAAATCTCAAAAATCTCGAAGGATTAAACTTCGCAATAAGGACAAAGTAAGTTCAATTAGGGCAAGATGATCCCTAAGCATAATGAGAGAGGCGCGTGATTGATCTATGTATGTGTGGTTGAAGGAGCAGAGAATGAAGGACCTACATGCAGTGACAGCAAGGCATGGGGGGCTACCCAAAAGAAAAGAAAAGAAAAGCAAGGATGGAAAAGACAGGATTCGAATTTTTAAACACAGAAACCAATTGTGTTGTGACACCCTAACCACCCATCATGTTTGAAAAACCGAGACACAAACCAATTGCGTTTATTATGGTTTGACTCAATTCATTGATGATCATCAATACTTGAATACAATAATGCATTTTTTGGCGATAGTTTAATGTAGTATAACGTAGCTATATGGTATTATATGGTATAATTGGTAGTATATGGTATTGCATTTATATTTGGAATGTATTTATTTGAGTAAGATAAAATATTATGATGTGGGAATCTTACAAAAGAGTACCTTCCCCTTAAAGGCAAACCAAAAGAAAGCAAAAAATTCACAAAAAGAAGACATGTTATTGTTGTATGTATGTATGTGTAAGAGTAAGAGAAAGGAGAACCCTGCAATTGCCTGCTTCATGTGTTTCCAATGGAAAGGGATATAATATGTGGGGTAATGAGATAAGTTTGACCTTGATGAAGTGATGATGAGGGTCATATTCTATTACAGTTGTGAATGGACTGGACAACACTCAAATAGTAGAAAGAAATGGTGTACATGTGAACCTTTGGACCCCAATCCCGATCCTCTATTTCAATTGAAAATGATATGTAATAATTTTTGGGATGCTTATCCCATGTCTCTTTGTGGCTACGATACCAATATTTTAGGCAATTATTCTCTCTACTATTCTCAATGATGTTGTGTTAACGTGCTTTTCTCCAATTCCCGTTACGTAGGACGATCAATTCCCCATATTCAAATTTAGGTAATCGTTGATTTCAAGGAGCAAATACCTAAAAAAACTTCATAAAAAAATGTTTAGAGGAGAAAAGTTAAATATTTCGTTTAAACTAATGTCATTTTAATGTTTTTGCACAGATATTAACAAATAAATACATATGTGTTTTTCATTGTCCTGAATAAATAGGTTGGATATAATTTTGGAAGTAGTGTTATTAATTAGAAATGGAGGGAGGAACAAAAACATGCTACAATTAATTTCAATAGAATAGAATGCAACATACTACTGTTAAAACAATATTCCTGAAGCGGGTTAGAGAGGATAAATGTAGCTGAATTAACCAAGTCACAAGAAGATAGATAATTAGGGGTAAAACTTGAATGACATTGGGTATCAATGTCATGTGATATTCACCAACCACAATATCATAAAGTGTACAAGAAACAAAAAATTGTTTATGAGAGAAAAAAGTCACTTACGACATTGTAGTTGACCATGTCAAACACTCCAGTATCACTCAAATGTTACCCGATAATTAGACCCTACCCCACACCCTTTGAAAAGCCTGACTCAATGGTCAAGGTATTTGCAATGCCAATCAATTGCCCTTGTTATATCTGCCTCCAAAAATGAGGAAGCTCAAATGTAGTCGGTAAAATACAAAAACTGTACGTTCCTGTTTATGATAATATCTCATGGGAAAGCCTTACAATTAGACTCCAAAGACCCACAATCAATGATGTTAATAGAGAAAAAAATACAATGGGTTCTTAGATGTAAACAATAGACTCAACAAGCGATTTATTTATCCTTGAACAAAATCGTTAATAAGTGAGATGATTCATATATCTAATATATATCTTAAAAATTTAAGTGAAAATGTAATATCAATGTTATTTTTACAATTGCACAAAGTCTAATTTGATGATCCTTTGGGTTTTCGTTATCCAAGGCATGAGAGCCAATGATTTGATCGTTTCCTTGAATGAAAAGCCTTTTTTTTTTTTTGTTTTGACAATAACTTGTCGATATTGTGTATATAACGGTACAAGTGTTATATCAATAATTTAATCAAGGTTCAATGTAATAATCTCTAAATTCCAGTAATGACCACACAAGTTTTATTTTTGTCGCATAAAGTTTTTTTTGGGTGAGATATAAGTTGTCTTTGAAAGTTTTGGATAAGTCATCCACAACAAATTAAAATTAAACGAGTCAAAGTATTATACTCTTTTTTATTTTTATTTTTAAATTAAATTTTTTGTTTGACATAATTAGTGAAACATGCATGGCTGATGGCTGGCTGGTTTCAATTAGAAAATATTTGATAGATACTTATATACCTTTGGCATCTTCAAAGAAAAAATAATAGAGAAATGATGTAATAAATATGATAAGTTGGTGATGCGATGAGAAGAGAGAAATAAAGAGAAAATGAGGTTTTGTATATGAATGTTGCTCTAGAATGGGTTAAGGTCCAATCCTCATAATTCAGTGTTCATTTCCAAACGTGAAGTTCATTAACGTGCCAAGCTGAATATTATCTCCTGAAGCCTATACAAAGTCTCACACTACTACCAATCAAGATATGATTATTTACTCCAAAGCTTACATGCATTCACCTCAATCACATATTGATTGGAGCGTTGAAGTGTTTTTTTTTTTGCGGATATATCACCCACTGAACAACACCATTCCAATGGGTTTCAACATAAACTTTCATCGACAAAGCTTATTCCATGAACTTTGACGAAATCTTAAAAAACGAAGCAATTTCTTCCATGATTTTGGTTCTCAGACAAAAATAAATATACATACATCATTGTTGATTTTAATTTCTAGTTGTGAGTAACTACGGGCAATATTTTTTTTAGAAAAAAAAACCTAGAATTTTTATTTTTTTTCCTTCCAAATAAGACTGAGAAAATTCATTTGTAAGACTAAAAATAGAAACATTGAACCATGATACTATTGAAATTATTAATATAGCACTGATAATGCGGCAATGATAAATATTTGCAAAGAAATATTTGTCATTTATTGCAATCTATCTGACTGAATCTATAGTTACGAGCCGAAAATATCCGACTCACAACAAAAGAATCAATTACAATAGGAAGAATGGAGTAATTTTTAAAGATATTTCACATTTATTTTGTTGAGAATTCATATTTATGTTGTATTATTGTTACCACAAAAACTATTATTCTAATCTAATAAATACTAGTAATAATAAAGAATATTGTTAAAAAAAGAATAAAAAAATTATCCTGGCCTGGTAATCTATTATCTGTGCCAAAAATATTCTTAACACAGGGATATTTCTGGCGTGTTGGCTCAGGATCTCCTTCCTTTTGGTTTAGTAATTGGAGCTCCCACAACCTCATTGGCAATCATGTGCCTATCATTGATATTTATGACATCCAACGTTAATGGTCTTCGCACACATGCACTACACACCAGTCTTCCACGACAATTGCAGATTACATCAATACTACTCATTTCCATTTTAACGTTGCCATTGAAGACACGTTAACCCAGGCTCATATTAAAAATGACAGCTACACAACGAAAAGCGGTTATGTATGGCTTCTCTCCCTCACGGATACAACAACTGAATCCAACATTCACCATTCCTGGTCTTAGATATGGAGATTGCAAGTTTCAGAAAAATAGAAATTTCTCATCTGGTTAGCTTATCACAATGCTTCGCCTACCTAATCTTTGCTTCATCATAGGAATATGGCGCTCTCAGCCACCTGTACTTGTTGCGGAGATCATGATGAAACCTTCCTTCACTGCGTTCGTGATTTCCAGTTTTCTAGTAATATTTGGTACAAAATTGGTTTCTCAGGTAACGACTTTTTCTCTGCACCAAATGCGCATGACTGGATCAAAAAATGGCACCCCAGACCCTCACGCCACTATTTTTCTTGCCGGTCTTTGCTAGGTTTGGAGGAACCGTAACCTAATGTGCCTCAATAATAAAACTTGGTCTCTGACTCGTCTTTGTAGCAACATTCACAGTTCAGCAGACGCAATCAGTTCAAGCTTCCAAAGAGATGGTAGTGCCACCCATACAGATCAACTAATTAAATGCAACTGCAACAATCACCCATACAGATCAACTAATATGTGTTGGCTTTGGTGGTGTCCTTGTAGATTTTTATCCATATGGCTTTTTCAGATTTCATCCCCAACTCAAATGATATCCTCTTGGTAGAACTCACAACAATTTACCATTGCCTACTGGCTATCGAAATGGGTATTGATGATTTGATTTGCTATTCAAACTCCCTCCTTTCCATCAATCTAGGAGTATCACATTTACGCTGATTCAATTCATGATATTAAGGATCAGTTAGTCAATCGTAATTTATCTGTTCACCATACTCTCAGAGAAGAAACTAGTGCACCAACTACCTGACTAAATTAAGAGCTTCCTCTAAAGTTGATTTCATTATTCACTCATCGTCTCCGGTCCACTTCTAAAAATTGACACGTTGAAATCTTTCTTCTCTATGTCCTAATTTTTCTTTTTTTGCTCTTTCTTTTGTTTTGATTAGCTTTTGTAACCAAAAAGGAATAAAAAAAGTTGCATTCCAAGAAAAAAAACAGAAAAAGAGAGGAACAAAAATATGCAGAGGTCAAGGTTAATTAGCATAGATGATGATTATGAGAGGAGGAGTGCGTGAGAGACAGCGCGTGACGCAATGGGAAGTAGCATCAGATTCTCTTAGAAAAGTCCAACGTCATCAAGCGGACAATACTCACTGGACAATGTGAGATACTCTCTTTTACGATAAAGTTTTTATCAAAAATTGGCAGCTACGCTTCCCAACAAAACACCCACACACATTTCCTCCCATTCTTATTCGAGTTCACCGTCCTGGTATTTTATAGTGTTGTTTAAATTAATCTAGTTTGATGTAAATATTGAAAAAGGGTAGTGTTAACTTGTGCCTTAAGACACATGTTAAGAAACCCAAAAGAAAAAATATTTCTTAAAATTTTGTGCATTTAATTAATTAAAAAGTTAAAAAGTAAATGCAATGCACACATTTCAATAAATTATTTCTATATTTGAATCATTAACTTGTGCCTTGAGGGCTGTGCCTAGTGCCTCCGGGACACTGGTTAAGGAAACCAAATATAGTATAATGACCTTGAAACTTGTGTAATCAAAATTAAAAAAAGTGTAAAGAATGATGTTTTCAATGCAAATATTTCCTTTTTTGTTTCCTTAACTAGTGCCCCGAGGTACTAGTTAACAAGACCCATATATATTTTTATGGTTTTGATTCGATGCTTAAATAGTGTCCGGACAGCCATTTGCAAAACCTTAAAATGTACTCCATCCGTCTCGCAATAATTGTCTCTTTACCAATTTTTCATTTTTTCAAAATAATTGTCACTTTAGAATACCAATGCAACATTTATTATTATTTTTTATTGGTATACCCTTATTTATTAAATTTCATCCAACTAGTAAGTACTTAACTACTCCACTACCTTGTCAATAAAAAAAAAAAACTATTCCACTAACTACAATTAATAAGCGTGTTTTAGTAAATGACATTAATTTTACCATCAAAATCAACACAATTAATCATTGCCTTAATAACCATGCATAAACCTTAAACGACTATTATTTAGAGACGGAGGGAGTAAGAATTATTATTTTAAAAATAGAGGGGAAATAAAATGATAATTTTTGTGTGTCAAATACCGATCAAATTCATACAGAGTAACTAATAATTTGACAATCAAACTTCAATCTTTATAAATAATGTGTTTAATTTTTTTTCAAACTAATAATAATGTGTTTAATAGCTACCAATTAAATTTTGTTAAAAAAAGCTATCAATTTTTTTTTGAAGAGGCTAAAATGGAATATATTACCAAAAATAAGGTGTCTTTCTAAGCACAAGATGTACAAAGAAAACGACACCAAAAATGAAACAGTATTTACATAAGAAACCTGTACACAAAATTAAAAACACAGGAACAGAAATAAACTCTAGCCTATGCCCAAGATGGCGAACCGACTAAGCCACCAGCCATGGTAGTTGAGGGGAAGTGCAACAAATTTCACCTTCAACCACGAATAGGCAAGGATCTTAATCTTTTCGACCACCTGAATAATCGAGCATACTTTATCATTGAAGAGCCTGTTATTTCTTTCCTTCCAGATTTCCCACACCGTAGCAAACCATATAGCCTGTAAAATCGAGCGACGCACATTGGATATACCACCACTGAAACTGAATTGATTGAAGTGGTCTGACATATTAAACGGGGCAGCCGCGGATGTGCCAATCCACCTATTAATGAAATACCAAATTGACCCAAAAATATTACAATGTAAAAATAAATGATTTGATGTTTCCGTCAACCCACAGCCTGACACACAAAGCATGGAGGCTTGATCCAAAACACAACGACGATGAAGATTGTCCTTCGTAGGTAACCTGTCCCGGAACAGCCGCCAAGCAAAGAGCACAACCTTCAAGGGAACATCTTTATGCCACAAGGAGGACACAACCACCGGTAATTCAATTGGAGGTTGAGAAGTAAGGGCATTATAAGCACTTTTAACAGAGAAGACATTAGATGACTCCAAAGTCCACTTCCATTTGTCATCCTTATGTACCTGCAAAATCACATTCTGAAGAAGTAACATAAGGTCTCCCAACATCTCCTCCTCCCACACAAACAACCTACGCCTCCATCTCCACGCCGCACCATCAATACCCCACCCACCCTGGAACATATCAGACACTGATACCTCCCTATCCAGCGACAAATCATATAACCTGCTAAACCTGACACTAAACGCCACACCACCAAGCCAGCCATCCACCCAAAACCGTGTATTCCTACCATTACCCACCTCGCGA
>Ga0315914_1000152_pt1 | contig 66782 bp, 34 predicted proteins | sample MpolenodulesMG_FD_203920 | JGI IMG/M metagenome (GOLD analysis project Ga0315914, IMG submission 203920) | Medicago polymorpha root nodule microbial communities from Los Angeles, California, United States - elongated nodules | ecosystem: Host-associated > Plants > Roots > Nodule | place: USA...
AAATGATGTGATTAATTCAATTACCATTTAAATTTTTTCATTGATGTGTGTGTGACTATATAATTTTATTTATATTTATGTCTATACAAAACCATCTCCACATATAACTTAGTGGAACCTTATGCTTTACTTTATGTGCAAATCTCAATCTTTTAGGTGTCACTTACATTTTCTTTACTGTAAATCTTTTTTTGACGTATATTTTGATCATTTTATTAATTTATTTTTTGAACAACAAAAATATTTCTTATATTTTTTCTCTAATTATAAAACTTAATGTATACCAAAAATACAATTTTACCCCTTCTTAATATTTTGACACATCATCAAAATTATATCTTTTTTTGTCTTTTGCTTCAACTCACCCTATATTTTCTCTCTTAAAAACAAATTAAAACAAACACTCTATAAAACACACAAACTTAATTTTTTATTTTTAAAGAACAAACTTAATCTTAATCTCAATCAAAACAAATTTTCCTATAATTCAACTTATAAATATCTAAAGAGTGAATTATAGGTTTACCAAAAATATCTAAAAGAAACTCACTCGATAGGTTTATTCTTTAGATTTTTAGGTCTAGCAAAAACCCCATTTTCATCAAAAATTCTAAAATCTTCAATTCTCCTTGAAACTTCACCATTCTGCAACCAAAAGTTTCTAAACACTTCCAACAAACCAAAAACACTCAAAAACTCAAGAAAAACCACCCAAAATCGTGAATTCAAAACCTCAATTTTTCAAAGAAAAGTGATAGTGAGTTAGACCATTTCAAAGCTTAAACAAGGTGGGTTTTGATGTTTTGATACCCTTGGAGTTGTTGTGAAGCTTTTTCTTTAATTAATTTACTGTTTTTTGAGTTGTTATTTTTTTGAGTTCAAAGTTGTTGTTCACTTTTCACTTTCCAAAATTATGAGATTCAGTGATCATTTGAGGTTTTAAGATTTTGAATGATGTTGCTGTTTTCTCCCTTCATGGTCGCGGGTTAGAGCTTTTGTGTGGGGAAGAAGGAAGAAGTTGACTTCTTCCCCTTGACCATGGGACCCACCATTTTTGCCCTATATGCTGGTTTTTTTGATACCCCCCTTTTGCTTGCTGCACCCCCCTGTTTATTTTTATTTTTGCACTCTTTTTTTTATTTATTTCTTGGATTTTATTTATTTTATTGTCATTTTTTTTCCTTTTAAGCATATCTAGCAATATGCAACATGCATTTCTTTCTTTTTTATTTAGTTTATTTTAGTGTTATTTCATGTTTTTTTTTCTTCTTCCTTTTTTTACTTGTTTTATTTATTTTATTTTAGTATTTTTATCTCATGCATTTTTTTATTATTTATTTTATTTACTTGCTGTTTTTAGTTTATTTAGTGTTATTATCTCTCTTTTTTTTATTTATCAGCTTTATTTTAGTTTATTTAGTTTTAATATCATATCATGCATTTTATATTTATTTGCTACTTTATTCCTTTACTTATTATGCTTTATGATGTATTTAGGGACAAATGTAAATATAAATGAGAATATTGCATTGCATACATATTTATTTATTCCGTTTATTATGCTTTAGAATGTATTTTAGGGACAAATGTAAATATAAATGAGAATCTTGCATTGCATACATATTTATTTATTCCGCTTTTATGCGCCAAAACGCAAAAAAAAAATAGTGTAGTCGAATCCAAGGAAAAGAGGACTCTCATTTTGATACAACGTCATTATGAAAAATCCCTCGCGCTTAGTTTATTTTATCACGCTTTATTTTTTAGATATTAGTTAGAAAAAACATAAAATCTCAAAAACATTCAAATAATCAAAAACTCACAAAAACATATTTTTCTTAACAAATCAAACTTCAATCAATTTTAATCATATTTAGACTTTTATTTTCTTCAATTAAAATCAATCAATGACACTTTACTTTTGTGCCACTTTGACTTTTTATCTTTAAAAACATTTTCAAACTTTAAAATCAATCAAATAAATCACTCGGCTTTTTACCCCGAACTACGTGATTTTGATCCCGCTTGGGTACGTAGGCAAAAGGCTTTGTCTTTCCAGATCAACAAAAACACAAAAGCATTTTCTTTCTTTATTTACACTTAACTTTTTTACAAGCAAGCAAATAAATTTAGCACAAGATAAATAAAAGTAAGAGGTTCATATAGAGTACTATAGACGTTTAGGGTGCTAATACTTTCCCTTTACGTAACCAACCCCTGAACCTTTAATTTCTAAAAATATAGGATTTATTCGATCTTTTCCCCTTTTCTTTGGAAAGAATAAAAGTTCGGTGGTGAATTAAAAATACGGAGTCAACGCTAATTAATAGCTTGATATCCGAAAATCACCGCGACATTTGTGAATTTGAAACCATTCATAATATACATACAAGAAGTCCTACGATTTAGCTAAAAAGGTGTTCTATGAGGTGCATATTATACTATAAATCACCTCTTCCCCCCAAATAGTTTAATGTCATACTAAATTTCAAATATTTTATTTGGCATGAGATCTAAATAGTTTATTTGATTATCTAAGATCACATAATTGATACTTTTTTATTATCTAAGATTTCTAGGATTCAGAAGGAAAAAAGTAATTATTTATTATCGAAAAATTAGAAGGTGTATATTAATTAAATTCTTAAACTAAACTAAAATAAAATAAAGACTAATAGCTACACGTAATCATCATTAGATATAAACATGAAGTTCCTTACTTTCACTATATTGACAACTAGAACTGAACTGTAAGACAAACCAAACTTCACTTAAAAGAACTGAACTGTTTATATGTGAGTTTACAAACTGAACTAGTATTTCAAACACAATTCACAAACCAAACCACACGTAAACCGAATCCGAACTACATGAACTGAACCACATGAGCCATTTCTCAGATGCTTTCAAAACAGTTCATTTTCAAGGAAAAAAAAAACTTTCATCTCAAGAGACAAAGCTAGAAATTTTATAGAGTCTTGGCAAAAAATTTATCCCAAATTCACATGTGATATAATATATACCAGCGAAAAGATGGGCACTCACGTGTCCATTTTTCTAACTATTTTTATTGCGCTAACGTTTAAAAATTATAAACGATATTTTTTTTATGAAATATACACACACATCAACGACGCGTTTAGAGTAATACTTTATGTCCGTCTGTCTGTTTTTTTGTTACACTGTATTGTAACAAACGATGCATATATTTTTCTTATATATATTTTGCACCTTTATATTATATCTGTTTTTTATTACGTTATATTATACTTACTTTATATATATATATATTGTAACAAACTATACATATATTTTTCTTATTAAAAAAATTAAACATATCTTTTTCAGTGAAACCAACAATGTAACAAATATAATATCATATTCCTTCAAAAAAAATATAATATCATATAATATAAATTCTTATCTTTTTGAATGACACCAAAAATATGATATTCTTATAACGATTTTTTTGGACAAGTATAACGAAATTTGTTGTAGAGTATAATTGGAAAAGAAAAAACCAACTATTTTGATATTATTTATTTTGTTATTTGAAATAGTCATATTGTAGATAAATAGTCATGAATCGAAATAAGAGAGATCTGTTATTTTGTCAACAAAAGTACAATTTGAAATAAGAGAGATGAAATATAACCTACCAATATAGTGTGCTAAATAAAATTAGGAGGTAAATGGCCTTTATGAGACCTCTTTGCAGTGGATGTTCGAATAATATCAACATCATCAAGTAACTTTTGTTGTGCGCGTGTGAAAAATATTAGTGTTTATTGCTGCGAAGCCACATGTAACCAAATGAAATGTTTACTCGGTCACAAAAATAAATAAAAAGGGTATAGACAAACACTCATAAATAAAGAAAATAATTCCCCCCAAAAAAAAATAAAGAAAATAATTATATAATCTGAATAAATTCCTTCTCATTTATTTTTTCCCATTTACGTGTGTGCCTAATTTTTATTTATTTATGCTTCCTGGTCATGCAACTTTTTATATGTGTGGTCTTCTACTACCAACCATTCTCTCAACATTCTTAATTTCACTATAATTCTAAGCACTTTCTATAAACTAGGGTTTAACTAAATGATGATGAAAAATTAAATAACACTTATAAGCATGTCAAAACAAATAATAGTTTTAATCAAGTTGACGAAAACAACTTACAACAATTATTGTAATGAAAAGTGATTTGAAATGAGAATTTTGAAATTTCAAAAGTAGAGGGGTCATTTTAAAATATATAAAATAGAGACCAATTTACAAACTTTTGGGATTAATTTGTAAACTTTAAAAAATTATAGGGACCAATTTATACTTTTTAAAAAATTTATAGGGACCAATTTATTTTTAAAGAAAGCATAGTGACTAATTTGCAAAATTTAAGAAAAAAAAAGACTAATGTATAAAATTTTAATCATGTAGGAACCAATTTTACTAATTTGAAAGAATTATAAGAATCAACCTCACACCCGCATATAGTACAGTAATGAACAGTGGCAAATTTTCACCACCGGGGCAAATATAAAGAATTATTTTAGGCAAACATTTTTTAAAAAAATTATATATTAAATATATTTTTTTTGGGTAAAATTTGGCTTAAGGAATCAAATACAATTGGTTTATTCATCTCTATCTCTATGTGAAATCGGCGGTAGTTAACTGCCAAGAGGCATTTTGGTCTTTCACTAGTGTGTGATAGTCTTCTTCAGTGTGTCAACAACAATTTTCTTTTTCGTTACTTAAGAATAAAGATGGCCCAACCCTTTTACCAAAAAAAAAAAAAATGACCCAACCCATTATAAGAAAGCCTAAATTTTCATATGACTACATTTCTTCTTGTTCTATCAGCCGCCTCCTAAATTCCTCATTGTTAACCTCTTCTTTTTTTCAACAGGCGACTCCTTCTTCCTGTGTGAATATGAAGAAATTTGTGATTGCAAGAAATAAAAAGGTTAGGAATTATATACCCCATGATCTTACCCAATCAATTTTGTCAAATTTATCTCTGAAATCTTTAAATCGTTTTAGATGTGTACGCAAATCATGGTCAACTTTGTTTGAGAACCCTTCTTTCATAAGCTTGTTCTGCAAAAATTTCTTATCCAATAATCATGCTTACTATGAGGATACATCTCTCCTCCTACATCAGATTGTGACTGATGATGAATTTGTGTTATATTCTCTTTCGGGTGAGAGGTTTGAGATTGGAACCAAGATAGGTTGGCCAAATCCATTTGAGGAGAACGAACCTAATTTTGATATTTCAGGATCTTGTAGTATTGATGGGATTTTATGTCTGATTAATTACTCCCAGCCCAATACAAGAGTTGTGTTGTGGAACCCAACCACGCAAGAATTTAAGGTTATTCCTACCAGCCCTTTTGAATTTGTCCCACATATGGATGTTGATATACTTCGACATGGTTTTGGCTATGATTGTGTTACAAATGACTATAAGATAATTCGACAGGTGATGTGTTATCATAAAATCGACATTGATGTATATTTATTAGAAGATATAGACAATGACCATTTTTGGGAGATATATAGCCTACAGAGTAACTCATGGAGAAAACTTGAATATGATATCCCAATCAATCACAAAGAAAACGGAGTGTGCCTAGATGGAATGGTTCACTGGTGGAATCAAAGTGATGATAGTGACGATGAAGATGATGAAGCATATATTCTGTCATTTGACCTAAGAACGGAGGAATTCATAACAACACCCGCACCATTAGAAGATGTTAGTTTTGATTTTGGATCTGTTTTGAGTGATTTAATGGTTTTAAATGGGTCTATTGCTTTGGTTTCAAATTATACAAGTTTGGGTAGTTTTCAAATATATGTTTTGGGTGAATTTGGTGCGAAGGAATCATGGTTTAAACTCTTCATTTTTCAACCACTGTCTATCATTGTGTATCCTATTGGAGCAGGAAGGAAAGGGAATATATTCTTTACGAATGAAGATGAAAAACTAATATTTTTAAGTTTAAGCACAATGATTATTGAGGAGCTCAATTTTGTTAAAGGTAAATTTTCGGGTAAGACTATAACTTATAAAGAGAGTCTTCTTCCAATTGGAGAAATAAATGAGTAATGTAATTTCGTGTTTTTACCCAAGTGACATATGATTATGGTTGTTACTTTGTAATCAAATGAGTCTTTCATTTGTGTATGTCATAATTATTATTAAGTGTAAGACAAATCAAGAAACCATTTGATCTTAAAGATTTGTCTTTATCAATTTCATTTTGGCTACCTACTCTCTTCATATTTTGTAGAATTGTTGTTTATTTCAATTGATTAGAAGCAACACATAATAGAACAAAATAAATATAGAATTTGAATGTACCAAATATTGTGCTAAAGTATTTGAATCAAATGTCTTTGTTGAATCTAACCCAAAAACTGAGAACTGACACTAAATACAAAAAAATTAAACGGGTCATTTACTTTAGTGAACAAATCCAAAAAGATATGCTTATTAGAAATCTTTGTCTATGGTTTTTCTTTCTGCTGTTTGAAATGAAACGCCAAAATAGTTTTTATGGCCTTCTTCATGTTTAGTGTAATTTAGGATGTATTTTCGTAATTTAATTATCGGCAAACTAGTATCACATTCGATAAACTATATAAATTTGTGTCTTCAAATTTATCCTTAAAACACTTAAATTAAATTGATTCTAATTTTACAATGAAAATTTATACAATTTATTAAAGGTTTGTCATCCATTTTGAGGAGATTATCTTCCTCTAGTTCATTAGAATGTTACATTGGGTCTTTATTTTGTCCAACACCTGAGGAATGCCCACTTCTTGATTTTTAAAAATCTTGTAATTCCTTTCCTTCCAAACAACACAAATGCACAAAAGCCAAATAACTCAAATGCAAGGTAAATGTTAACTATCCCTACAACGGGAAACTCAACAAGCAAGCTGGCATTCTTGGTCAAAAGCCAACTCATCAGGCTCACGTAGCAAGCACTACACTGTACTAGGCTAGTCACCAGGGATCCTCTTCATATGCTCCAACAGACATTCAAGTTGTTATGCATACTTTCTATATTTCTCCTCCAGGTGATCAATGAAATATGAACATCGGGGATACATCACACATGATGGCGAATAGAGGTAATCTTATGTCTTATTTCAATACGAGCAACAATATTATTATTCGCAGTGGTCATAATATTCTAGTTATTGGTTATGGACATGCATCGTTACCTACCTCTCCATACTCTTTTAATTTACAAAATGTTTTACATGCCCCTAAACTGATAAAAAAATCTTGTCTATGTTAGAAAATTTACCATTGATAATGATGTTTCTGTTGAATTTGACCCATTTGGTTTCTTTGTGAAGGATTTTCATACAGGAATGCCTTTGACGAGATGTAACAGCTCCGGTGACCTCTACCCACTTACCACCAGACCTTACACTTCAGCCCAGCCACCGTATACCTTTGCCGCATTACCTAATGAAGTATGGCACAACCGTTTAGGACACAAGGGAACACAAGTCTTAAATTCTCTACACCGAAACAAATTTCTTATATGTAATAAGTTTTGGAACAATATTTTTTGTCATTCTTGTCCACTTGGGAAACAAATAAAATTTCCCTTTTCTAATTCTTTGTCTCATACTTTAATGTCATTTGATATTGTGTATGGTGATGTTTGAACATCCCATGTTCTTAGTTCAGGAGGACATCATTATTATGTGTTATTTTTAGATGATTTCACGGATTTTCTGTGGACTTTTTTAGCACAAAATAAATCTCAAGTTCATTCCAGGTTTATCCAATTTGACGCTCACATTAAAATCCAATTCGGTGGAAAGAATGTGACAATGCTCTTTTTAAGAAAATTATGAACTAAATGGCATGTCATTTAGGTTTTCATGTCCTCATACTTCCCCTCAAAATGGAAAAGTCGAAAGAAAAATTTGTACTATAAATAACATCGTTCAGACCCTTTTAGCCCATGCCTCTATCCCACAATCCTTTTGGCACCATGTCTTGCAAATGGTCACATACTCACATAACATCCTCCCAACCAAAAAACTTGCCCTTAATTCACCCACTAAGATACTCGACCAAAAAGATCCTTCCTATTCTCATCTTCGAATCTTCAGGTGTCTATGCTATCCTCTAATTCCCTCAACCTATAGAAATAAATTACAACATCGATCAACTCCATGTGTATTCTTAGGCTATCCACCTAATCATAGAGGATATAAGTGTTATGAGTTGCCCAGTCGTAAGATATTTATTTCTCGACATGTCATATTTCAAGAAAATACATTTCCTTTTTCTACCTTAAATGCTCCTAAAACTGTTGACTATATTTTCTTAGATAATGACTCCACACCTTTCCTTCCTTCTTACTCCTACGACACTCCTGCACTAAACACTCCAACCCCAACTAATCTTAAATCCACCACCTCATAAACAACAACCTCGTCCACCTCAATCTCAAACCGACATCATCTTCGCCCCCTCCCAGCCAACCCTCCTCACCAATCTCTTCCTCCAAACCTATATCTTCTTCTCCCTCAACTCAAGACCAACAACACACCTCGGCTACTACATTGACGCCCACTCCTTTGCCTTTACCAATATTACCTCAACACTCACCTCAAATGACTACCCGAGCCCAACATGGTATTGTTAAACCCCGCAAGCTTTTTAACCTACATACATCCTCTCAAAATTTAATCTCTTCCTTACCTACAAACATTATAGATGCATTACATGACCAAAATTAGAAAATGTCCATAAAAATGAATATGATGTCTTATTGTAAATAAGACGTGGGACTTAGTTCCCCGTTCGTCTAATGCCAATATTATGCAAAGTTTGTGGATTTTCAGGCATAAAAAGAATTCAGATGCATCGTTCGAGCGGTACAAAGCTCGTCTTGTAGGTAATGGAGCGAACCAACAAAAAGGGTGTTGATTGCGGTGAAACCTTCAGCCCCGCAGTCAAACTAGCTACTATTCGCACAATGCTCAGCGTTGCCTTGTCAAAATCATGGTACCTTCATCAATTAGATGTTAAAAATGCCTTCTTGCACGACAATCTTGATGAAACTGCGTACATGCACCAACCTCCAGGCTTCTATCATCCTAAACTCCCGGATCATGTGGGTTTGCTAAAAAAATCTCTCTATGGACATAAACAAGCACTGGGCGCCTGGTATCAGCGGTTCACCGATTATGTTGCTACGATGGGATTCTCTCACATCATTCTGATCACTCATTGTAGATGATATTATCCTCACTGCATCATCTGAATCTCTTTGTGAGAATATCATGTCCAAGATGAGCTTTGAATTCACAATGAAGGATCTTGGTTCTTTGAGTTATTTTCTAGGCATCTTTAGTACTCGTTATTCCGGTGAGATTTTTCCCTCTCAGGAGAAATATGGAGAAGAAATTATTGAGTGTGCAGGAATGTCCTTATGTATGCCATCCCCAACACTAGTGGATACCAAATCCAAACTAAGTAGATCCTGAGGTAATCCCTATTGTGATCCAACTTAATATCATAGTCTTGCAGGTGCATTACAATACTTTACATTTACAAGACCATATATCTCATATGCAGTGCAACAATTGTGCCTTTCTATGCACGATCTAAAAACACAACATATGTCTTCCTTAAAACGGATCCTTCATTACATTCATGGTACGATTGAATTTGGCCTCCACCTGTATCCTTCCTCCATCGACAAGCTCATATCTTACACAGAAACTTATTGAGTTGGATGTCCAGACACAAGAAGATCTACGTCTAGGTATTATGTATATCTTGGTGACAATTTGATCTCTTGGTCCGCAAAACATCAATATACCTTGTCTCTTTCAAGTGCAGAGGCTGAATATCGAGGAGTGGCTAATGTAGTGTATGAATCATGCTGGATACGAAATCTACTTTTAGAACTTCATTGCCTAGTTATAAAAGCAATGTTGGTCTATTGTGACAACATTAGCGTCGTGTATCTATCTGAACACATCAAAATGGATATACACTTTGTGCGGGAAAAAGTTGGTTGCGGTTAGGGCCGCGTATTACATGTTCCCTCTCGTTATCAAATCACTGATATCTTCACGAAGGGGCTTTCCGCTACAACTGTTTGACGATTTCAAGCATAGTCTTAACATTCGTCCACCTCTAGTTTCGACAGTGGGGTGTATTAGACTATGTAAATATAAAAAGAATATTATTAGAGTTTATTGCAAATAATTACTCATTAGTTTGTTGAGAATTATTAGAGATATTCATTAGTTGTTGGTAATCATCATAGACAACATGATGTATATATATAGCACCCATATCAATGAAAAAGGGCACGACCAATATTTATCCCTCTATGATACTTTTCCTTCTATCAACAACTAAATAAATTTTAGGCTAAATTTAATTTTAATCCCTATAAAATCTAGAGTTTTTAAATTTAGTCCCAATAAAATTTTAGTGGCAGTTTCAGTCCTCCATAATATTTTAGTTTGTAAGAATAGTCTTTATTCTTAATTTTTTTTAACAAAAAATTGATATTTTTAGTACTCCTAAATAGTCCTTGTAAAATAAAAATAAAGACTAAAAGGGAATACATATTTTTTTAAGAACTAAACTTAATAGGCTATAATTCAATAAACATTAGGCTTTATACTCTCTGTCCCAAAATGTAAGCAAATATTGTTCACAAAAATTAATCTATCTAATTTAAAATTTGTAGCAAATACATCAAGTTCTTAATCCATATTTGCTTACATTTTGTGATAGAGGGAGTAAAAATTAATGTAATAGAAATTAGAGAGATACACGAGCGTCTGTTTAAACATTAGGCTTAATTGCACTTTTGATCCTAGTATTTTAGACAACTCACGAAATTGGTCCTGCCTCTTTCAAATCGAACAAAATCGTCCTTATACTATCATTTTATTTTGCAATTTTGGTCATAATCCCTGTTTCCCCCTCTAAAAATGCTGATATGACAAAGGAACACCTATGTGGCAGTTCCAACTTGGAAAATGACAATAACATGTCATAAAATCAACATTTTTTAATTTAAAAAACCATATAAACATTTCAGAAATTAAAACAAAAACAAATTGTAATTGAAATATTTTCATCCATTTACAATTCATTTTCCCTTAGATTCATCATCATCCCCCCTTCATCATACCAAAACCATCATCATCGCCATCTCTTCATCATCTTTAACCAAATATGAATTTACATCAAAACACAACACAACACATAAACATGACAACCCATTGGCAGGTCCATGACATCGTGAAAGAAAAAGATTTTCAAATGAGTATGCATAACATCACTATAATTCACAAGCTGTTAGAGGACTCATCACCACCCAAATCATTTTTAAAGTGATAAAGAACCTCTTCACTAATTTCCATAGGTGAATCTGTAACATCAATATACTCCACAAACTCATCTGTAACCATATCCTCCAATTCAGGCAAAATATCTCTCATAACCTCATAGATATCCAAAATCCTAAATAACTTTTCAAATGAGCTATTTTAGTTTCGTAAGGATCCATAAGAGGTAACGAAGTTGATCAGAGGGATGAGATAAACTACAGTCTGGATTTCAATTTTTTAGATCTGGACTTTAATTTGAGCTAATCTGGAGATGTGGTTTTCGGATTTGGGTGGAAGCAACCCATTTTTCCTCTTTAATTTAAGATTTCGTATTTTGTTTTTTTATTTGGGATTTTGATTGAATTGAGAATAGGGTTTTGTGAAGTTGTGATCTATGATTTTGATTTGAACTTGTGCTTTAAGGAGATATGTGAGACAAGAGAAAAGAGAGATGTGTTGGTATGTGATGGTTTTTGGGTATGAGTTTTATCCTAGGTTGAAGATGAAGAACAATGTAAAATCTTTAAAAAAATCAAAGGAAGAAGATGAATATTTTTGAGTTATTAGTTTTATTTTTGGAAAGCCATAATTTATTTAATTTTACGATAAAACAATATTTGTTTTGATTTATGAAATATTTTAATTATTTTTCAATTTAAAAAATTTGATTTGATGAAATGTTAATATCATTTTCCATGTTAGAAATGCCACCTAAGTGCATTTTTGCTCACATCATTAAAAAACATGACACATCAGCCACAGATCCAATGTGAGGCAATTAGGTCAACCGACCCCACTTGCCTCCAATTGTTTATTGTATTTTTAACCTAAAATTTAATATTTATATGCAGTTTGACCTCACTTATATAATATTATTGACTTATTGTCTTCACATAGTTAATTCATGACACTATAAAAAATTACAAAACTAAGAAGGATCTTAATGAGTGTTCTAAGAGCACTAGATAAGAATTCAAAAGAAGTAATTTTTTAATAAAAAGTTGTTGTAATTATTATATCGACAAAAATAACGCTTATTTTTCAGAATTTTTTTATTTTTTTTATTTTATGAAATCTTTAACCAATTCTCTTAGAGAATATCGTTAGCAAGCCCATAAAACTACTATTATATTCCTTAAAAAACTACTATTATATTCTAAATTATTCTTATATTTGTTGAAAAAGACTTCGTGATTGAAAAAATAATTAATTAGGGTTATATTTTTTATACTCGGCTAGAAATAGAAAAATATCTTAATAAATCAACATTTTAAAGCAATTATAAACATAACCTATATAATTTTTGCACGTTTACGCGTTTATGTAGTTTATACAATTTTTTTGACCTTACTTATTAATTTTTTTGAATTTGTCACTAATATCAGTGTTTTTGAAGGGTAAAATAGTGATTAGGTCCAAAATTGCAAAAATAAATGATAGTATATGGACGGTTTTGTTTGATTTGAAAGAGGCAAAACCAATTTCGTGAGCCGGCTAAAATGCGAGGACCAAAAATGCAATTAAGCCTACAGATTAATATAAAATTTGATAAAAATTATTTTTCATAAAGGTAGTGCAATAAAAAATCTATAACATAAAATGTATATAACTATATAGTGATTGATTGACTCGTCACCCTAACTCTCACTTTCCCTCCGTCGCTCGCCGCCGTTTACACCGTCGTCTCTACAACAGGTATCCGTTGCACCACCAATTTTCGTGCATCTTATTTACCTGTTTTTGTTAGTTTCATATATTCACATAGTTAAACTTTGGAATGTTTCAGTGAGAATAGCAATACATGAAAAATAAATAAATAAAACTTTTTTTTTCAAATTGGAGAATTAAACTGAATCAGGCTTGTTTGGATTGACTTATTTAAAAACAACTTATGAGATATTCGTAAGTTCTTTTCAACTTATTTTCATAAGCTCTCCAGTTAGCATATGAAAAAACAGTAAATTTTGTTAAATGGTGCCCATGGTGGAATGGCGTGCCGTGTCGGATTTTTGACATAGGCAGTTTATGAAGGAATGCCTGCCTTGGCGTTGGCGGCACCATAGGCAGCAATGACATGTTTATATGGCTGGTTTTTTACCTTCCGACATCCACAACATTGAAAACAACTTATAACATATACTCCTTCCGTCTAAAAATGTAATTAAAAATTGTTCAACAAAAGTTAATGTATTTGGTTCAAAATTTGTACCAGATACATCAACTTATGTTGACTCATTTTTGCTTACATTTTGGGACGGAGGGAGTACATAAGCACTTATATGATAAGCATTTAATTTTATCCAAATAGAGTCCCACAGGTTGATTGGAAGAAATATATACATGTATTATAAATTGCCTCAGCAGCTACTTAAATAATTCAAATTTTCTGAACTCGATGGTAAGATGGTATATTGTTAAGTTTTTAGCTATTAAAAAAAAACTTAACTGGACATCAACTGACGATACCGCTGGTTAATGGTTCAACTGTTTTAAACTGTTTGAATCGGGACAAAACTTCGAGTGAACTGCCAAACTAATAGAGCTGTAGTAAAGACCGGTTTAAGGTTCAACCGGTTGAACTGTTTGGTCCGGTTATTAAAACACTGTGTTTTAGGTTTGCAAGGACAAATTAAGTTTTATTTTACTTGTTGAAATTAAAATGTAGTGAAAAATTTGTTCCTAGTTGTTTGTATTAACTATGTGATAGTTATTTGGTAGGCTAGTTGTGAAGGATGGTAGTTGTTTTGGCTTCATCCTCTGATGCTAGTGGTGGGATTGGTTGCTGGGACCTTCACACAGGTTCTGAGCAGATCCGCTACAAATCATTTTCTTCCCCTTCTCATGGACTTGTCTCTGTTGGTGACCGTTTCCTTGCATCTTCTCAGCTTCGAGAGGGACCAACTTCCTCTGGTTCCGTTTTCTTCTGGTCCTGGTCCAAGGTCTTTTGTTTATCTATACTTGGTTTCTTTATGGATTAGTATTGGTATCTGGCAATTTTCTTAAATGATGAATGATGACGGATGATGATGTTTTTACTTGTGTGTTGGGTGTGCAGCCCCAAGTTGAAGTTAAGAGCTTTCCTGCTGAACCTATTACGCCTCTTGCTGCTAATCACAGTGGCACCTATCTAGTTGGTGGAGGTTTGTCGGGTGAAATATACTTATGGGAGGTGAGTTTTCTTCTTTTGTGTGTTATTATGCACCAACAGTTTGTTTAAGAATTCTGATTGACGGAAGATTTTTCATGGAAATATTTTATAAAAATTGAAGTCTGGATTGTTTGCAGCGGTATGCTGAACTTTCGTGGCATTAGGTTGTGGATAATTTTGAATTGAAAGTTGGAATTGGGAACTTAGACTCTGCTTACTTTCTCAAAACATTATATAATTTTCATTTTTTTTAGATTAATGTTCATTTTAAATTGCTAGTTAGGAGATGGAAAAATCATATAGTGAAAAATTTTAATAGAGAGAAGATGGTAGACATGCTTGGAAGAATACATTTTTCAGAAACAATGATTTGGCATTTTCAAAATTTCTAAAAATGCTAGATGTGTTTTCAAAAACAAAATGATTAGAAAATTATTTGATCTATATTTTCTTATGTTCATTAGTTTAAGTGAAAATGAAAGCAAAAAACATGAAAAGTAAACAGACCCTTTGCTTCCCTGTTTCTTTTTCACTGTATTACTGAGTTGCCTCCATCACTTGTTAGGTTGAAACTGGCAGATTGCTTAAGAAGTGGCATGGTCATAATACGGCTGTTACTTGCCTGGTATTTTCTGAAGATGACTCACTTCTAATATCTGGTTTTAAAAATGGAAGCGTACGAGTTTGGTCTCTCTTAATGTACTTGATACTCATCTTGTCTCTCCATTTTTTCACCTCTTATTGTTCGCTTTCCCTTTTGGGATTACATAGAAGTGCTAACCATTGCGTAAAACACTACTATGCATCATATGGTCCAGGATATTTGATGATGTGAGAAGACGGGAAGCAAGCAAGATTTATGAGTATAGTTTTTCAGACCACACCTTGTGTGTAAATGATGTTGTGATTGGTTATGGAGGATGCAATGCAATTATAGCTTCAGCATCAGATGATCGGACGTGTAAGGTTTGTTTTACTGTTTTTATGTAGCAGTGTTGTAGAAAAATAGATAAACAATGGAATATATTTATCGCATCATATTTACTATAGCAAGATTAAATTGTCAATCTTTACTAGTTGAAAGTTTTAATCATTTATGGTTACATATCAAAACTTTCATAACGCTGGGGGGAAACCATCTGCTCTTGTTCTTGTGTGATGATGTCAAAGGTGCATTGTGCTTTATTCAAGTATAAGAGGCATATATTTAAGGAAATTTTGGCCATGAACATAATGCTTTTTTGGGTTGATTCTAGCATACAGAACTGTGCTTCTCAGTTGTGTATTAATTACTACCTCTGTCCCTAATATAGGACCCGCTTGTATTTTTTGCTGGTCCCTTTTTATAGAATATCTTTCCAGTTTTTAACTGCACTAATTATTCTATTCCAAAACATCCCTAATAATTTTGCATCAAATTATTTTTGTTTTTTTGCTAATATAATTATTTTTCATCTTCTTTGTAACCAATAAGTAAGCCATAAATACTATACAGGGCAAGCTTTGCAAAACAATACAAATTATTAATAAATTTCATACTACTACCAACTTTCTTAATTCCCGTAATTTAGTAAACAAGCTCCTACATTTAGGGACGGAGATAATGTTTACTGTTCAGACTTCAGAATATATACGAAAATCATATTTTCCAATTTAATATTTCGAAAAGGGACCCAATTTTGTGGCATAAAGCTAGGTTGTTGTTGTTAATCGTTGTTTTCCAATTCACAGATTTATTTATTTTTCCAAAAGGCAATTCACAGATCTTGTTTCTGAATTCTAATGTGTTTTCTTTTTTTAAGGTATGGACCTTATCTAATGGAATGCTACAAAGAAATATAGTGTTCCCTTCAAAAATTAAAGCCATTGCATTGGATCCTGCTGAACATGTTCTCTATGCTGGTAGTGAAGATGGAAAAATATTTGTCGCTGCACTTAACACCACAAGAATCACTACTAATGATCAAGTTTCATATATCACTGGTTCATTTTCTAACCACAGGTTATCTTTTCACCTCTTATTGCCCACTGTATTGAACTGTTGCCATCCTCTCTTTCATGATCCTTTTTATTTTCCCTAAATTTGGATATATTATTTCCCAAAATTTGATAGTGTAGTTAACTCACCATGAATGTCTTATACTCTCTCCTAGGAACATATACATGGTAACTTGTAGTTCCTAAGGGAGTAAGATAATGGAAGCATTCAGTTTTGTCCTTTGGAATTTGTGGACAAATTTGATGACTATGGGGTTCTTCCATAATGTAATTCTCAACTATGAAGAATTCAAGCAAGCATTTAGGCCCTGTTTGGATGAACAATTTAATTAAGCACTTAGCAAATAAGTGCTTATGTATAAGCTAAATCTACAAAAAAAAATTAAATAAAGTCAAACTGTTTTCATATATGCTATAAGCTGTTTTCATAAGCTATCCCAGAGGCTTACGAAATAAAGCTGAAAACAGCTCATGGAGATCTCATTGGGTGTTTCCATAAGCTTTCCCAATAGTCTCACAAGTGCTTTTAGCCAGTTGATAAACTCAAATAGGCAAATCCAAACCGGAGCTTAGTCATGGTGATGTTGTATCTAGGATAGTTTATGTCAGAAATCATGTTTGAGTTTATCGCTGATTCAAAGTCATTAAGCTCCAACTATCCCCTGATTTAATTTTGTTTGTACATCTCATTCTCCTTTTTGCTTCTTTGCCTTGTCAATTACAACAAAAGAAGAACTTTATTCAAGCTGTGTAACGCCATTTAACTATTTAACTTTCTCATTCTTACAGCAAGGCAGTTACTTGCTTAGCATATAGTGCCGCCGACAATTTTTTAATATCTGGATCTGATGATGGAATAGTTCGAGTTTGGAATGCCAGTACTCATAACATCATCCGTGTCTTTAAACATGCTAAAGGTATTGCGTACACTTCTTGAAATATGGCCTACTTGTGGTTTGGGATTGCTTTTGCAGATCTGGCTTTTTGATTGCGTATCTTGTTATGAACCTTTTTTCTGTGCAACTTTTACTTTGTCAATGCTCAAGTTTTTTTTTTCCTTGCCAAATTAGAACCCGAGTTACAACTGACACTCTGCGTGTGATATGTTATAACAACTAATGTAAGATGATTATTACGATTTCTCTGTGCATAAGTTTTTTACTTGATCAAAACAAATATAGGGGCATTATTGCTCTAATTATCTCTTTTTTTAAAGAACTCTAATCATCTCAGTGCAGTTGGCACTTACAGTGTATGCATCATAATTCAACTCTTATTAATACTTGTGCTGCTAGTTCTTTTTTCCGAAGTATTTTTGTTCCATACGTTTTTACACATCTATACCTTATATTCACACCATTTGACTAGTGTTACTATGAGTAATTTGCCATTTCCCTTTGACGAGGATACTCAATTTTTCTTTTCAATATACTCTAGAGATTATATAAATGCATGTAATTTGTGTTTTTACATGCTGAACCTGCATATGCTCATATCTCATGACATTCAGGACGCGATATCAATCACTTTATTTTCAATATTGAGTATGCTCAAGCATGCATTTTTTACGTTGTTTAATGCCAATCTTTCAAATGTTGCAGGACCAATAACTAACATTCTTGTTCTTAGTCAAGAAAATGACTCGAGTAATCCCATGTTACAAGGAACCTCAAAAAAGAAGGGAGCTCAATTTCCTCCTCTGGAAAAGTATGCAAATTCAATGGATGAAGACTCGGATAAAATGACTATTGTCAGTCTTGGTGGTAGCAATATATGCATGGATGTTTCATACCTTAGTTCTCAAGTGATTTCTAGTTACAGTAAAGAACTTCAGGTTTGTCTCTTTTGATAATTAGGTGTCTTTAATATTTATAGCCATCAGTCTTCTTCTTCTTTTTTTTTTTTTTAATAAAAAAAATCAGAATTTAATTCATATAAATTGTCAGTGTATTACACTGTCAATGAATCATAATTGTAAGATCATTAAAATCATTTGACTGTAATCATAACTACTTCTAAAGTCACGCATGATTGGTTGTGATTTTCTGACGTTGTAAAGCTTTTTACACTGACAATATATCAAAATTAAACTCATTATTTAAAGGATAGTGATTATTTAATCCTGTTTGTGAGTTAACATCTCTTTTAACCTATGTATCAGAGCCAAGGTTCAGCTGCTGCTTCTGAAATGGAGATAGAGAAACTAAAACGTGATTGCCAAAAGTCGGTACAGATGGTTAACAAATGGAAAAAAATGTATGAAAACTTGCATCAATTTTGTGTAAAGGAGATGCTTGATGGAAATGAGAAATAAGACATGTTCTAGTCGGGCACGTTTTTAAATCTTCCGGGGTACCCTAAGTAGGATTTGAACCTACAACCAACCGGTTAAAAGCCGAGCGCCTCGAGTATCTTGATACACTAGAAAGAGAATTACCATATACGAATACAAATACAATTGGTGTATTAATCTCTAGCTCTAGCATCACAAGGTTCCCTTCTGCAGTTTGTTTTGTTTCCTCTTATTTTATTATCAGTAATTTTTTGGGTTCCTTCCCTCTGTTACATTGTTTATTAGCCTCTCTGCTTTGGAGTCTTACTTTGAGAATCTTCATCCCTTTTGTTAGGAGTATTATGTAAACCACGTCTTCACATAATATTTTAAGACATTGAATATTTAAGCATATTTTTTTCTATAAATCATTCATTTAGTTTATATTCTTAGTCGACATTGGACTGCTCACTCACTTGTATTTCAAAACCTTACTCTTTCACTTCGCCAAAAGAGTAGGTTAAAAAAAAAAAAACTTACAATAATGTACTGCAATTCCATTTCAAAAAGTTGCATTATATAAAAAATTAAGCACACATTTATTTACAAAACTCTTTGCGTTTCATGTTTACTTTTAGGGGTATTAATTAGGTATGCAAAGCTCAAAAATATGAATACTAATATCTCAACTTTGGTAAGTCGGCAAAATTCTCTCAAATCTAAACGGTGCAACTGTAAGACTCTCACCTTATAGAGTTCACATTTTCACCACACTTGGCATAAACTTCCATAAAAGCGAAACTTGAAAAATACAGAACTGTAAGAAAAAACTTGTTTATATAACCATGCAAAGTGCATAAATCCTCAACTAACTTTATTTCAATGACTTCATTGTAAGGTCTCTGAAGAAGAGAAAAAAATTACAAGACTTAAATAGTTTTTTTGAAGAACTTAAATTAGTTCACCTAAATTGGCACAAGGACTTTCAGGACTAATATAGTTATATCTACTTCTCACGTTGAAAAATTACTTCCGCCGTTTCGTTTTAAGAAAAGTGAATTTTGAGTTTTTTTTCCTATCTATTATACCCTCATTTTACTCCTTCAATATTTTTTCTTTTACATTCACTCAATATTTTTTCTTCAATATTATAGTAAACTGAATATAGTTTTAAGGAAGTTTAAATTTGCACATAACAGAAAGCAAAAACAAATTTTATTCAAAAAAATTGTTAAAAAAAACTAACTATTTTTAGTTTTATTGAAAAGGAGTAAGTATAAGTGATTAAAAAAATGATATAATTGACAAATTGTAACATTAAACTATCAAAATGACAGTTAAATAAAAACAAAAAACGTATTCAAATGACATTCAAAAAGAAACGAATGGAGTGATGTTTTAAAAATTGGACCAAATTGGTTAATTTAACCAGTAACAGTTTGTTTATTGGTTTGATCCCAAGATTGAACCGACTGAATTGCAGTAGGTTCAACTAATTTTTTTTATTCACTATTATTTTTTCCATCCAGTTCAACCATGAACCATGACCCGAACGTCTTATCGGTTCAATCTCCAATCCGATTTTTAAAACATTGTTACTATCAATAGTGCCAACGTAAAAATACAAGATTTATTTGTATTCACCCAGTATAAGGTTTTGACAAAAAATAAATAAAAAAAACCTCAACATAGTGTATGATTTGAGCATTTATGATAAAGTGATTAGATTACTCTCAGTGATTTTCATTGTTTTAATTAAATGTTGAAATTCAATGCATTGTAAAAAGAGACAAAATTACAGTGCAAACTCAACTGGGGGTTGCTGTGTTTGGAACCATGGCATCACTCAATTTCTGTCACTATATTAGAATTTCTCTCAAAAGGATTTAAACTATATAGCATTTTCTGCCAATAACTACCAATAGTCACCACAGGAACAAACTCCATCTTTAAAACAGTGGAACCTATTCACATCTCTAAGAAGAATCTCTCTGTTAGTAAATTTCGAAACAAACTTCATAAAAGCATGACAATCTTCACACAATCTCAGGTTGTTTGAAATCCTAATGATTTCACCTTTTGAAGTATTAATGAGTCCAAAAGCAACGGCAAGCTTTCCACTATGTCCCAATACAATTCTTTCTTTCTCTTCTTCATCAAGATCGTAAGTAACAACGTTTGTCTGTGGAACATAACCCTGATTCTTGATCTCGGTTAACAATGTAATAAGGAAAGCACGAAGCTCTTCGATATGTGGGTTGTACTCTTCAATAGAGACAAGCGAGTATATCTTCCTTTTGACTTCAATCCAGCTGCAACTCGGAATCTTTTGCAAGCCGCGAGATTCCAATTGTTTCCTCACACGCCTTACATCGTTCCACATTCTAGATTTTGCGTAAATATCTGATAAAAGCACGTAATTGCCAGCATTCTTAGGCTCCAACTCAAATAGCATAGCGCTTGCTCTTTCAGCAAGCTCGACATTACAGTGAATCCTACAAGATCCAAGAAGCGAACCCCAAACTGTTGGTCCTGGTTTGAAATCCATATTTTGTATTAATTCAATTGCTTCGTTTAACCGATTAGCTCGGCCAAGAATATCCACCATACAAGCATAATGCTCCATTCTTGGATGGATTCTGTACTTAGTAAGCATAGATTCAAATAAAATCTTTGCCTCTTCAACAAGGCCTGCATGGCTGCAAGCACATAAAACAGTAATAAATGTTATGTAACTCGGCGAAACTCCTCGGCTGATCATATTTTCAAATATTTGGATGGCTTTCTTTTCAAAACCATGCATACCATATATGGAAATCAAAGAATTCCACGAAATAACATCACGTTTCTTCATATAATCGAACACTCGTTGTCCCGTCGAAATCTTACCACATCTTCCATACATTGTTATAAGGGTGTTAAGAACCGGAAGTGTAGAATCAAGACCCCTTCTAAGGACATAGGCATGGACCAGCTTTCCATGTTCCAATGCGGCAAGACCTGCACAAGCTTGAAGCACACTCACAATTGTTATTGGATTCGGAACTGTATCACATGCCTCAAGCATCATTATCTGAAAAAGTTCCAATGCTTTCATAGGCATTTCATTGTTTGCATAACACGCAATCATCGCACTCCATGAGACGATGTTCTTAGCAGGCATAGCACCAAACACAGAACTTGCATAGGATACATAACCAAACCTAGCATATACATCCAACAAAGTCGTCATAACGTGAACATGTCCTTCATAGCCATGTCGCAGAATATGAGCATGAATCTCCTTACCCTTCCGAAGAGGACAAATTGACAACTCCGAAACAACACAAGCTTTAAGAACATACGTATACGTGAACCTGTTCGATGGGATCCCAATCCAATTCATCTGACCATACAATTCTAACAACTCTTCACCACGACTCGCCATTGCCAGCGCTCGAAATATTGCATTCCAAACAAAGATGGTTTTTTCCCGAGTTTCAACGAACACCTTACAAGCATGATCAACAGACCCTAAATCACAATACATGTTGATAAGTTTAGTAGACAAATACGGGTCTTGGTCGAGACCACTACCGACAAGACGGTGATGAACATCAACGCCGTCAGAAAGAGAGTTCTGTTCTATACAAGAATTTATCAAAAGCTCGAAAGTCTTTTGAGTAGGATTCGGCTCGCTACACAAGAGCTGAACGGCTTGCTTAAGATTGCCACCTCTACACAACGATTGAATCAAGTTATCGTTGTTGTTGCTCTTAATGTCTTTCGTAGGATAGCCTGAAGCGTTCAATGAAACAAAAGATACATGTGAAGTGTAGCGACATGGATAGCTTTGAAATGGCCCATGTCTTACAAGTTGGGGCAGTTGAAGCACCCTCATCAGATGTTTACAACCACTTTTCCACAATAAGTTAGTCAGTGTTGCTGCTATTTTACGGTCACATATGCATCAAAATCTACAGTATTACCTGTTAATAACAAATATCTCAAGGTTATACTAAGAATTTTACTAATCAAAACCCTAAATTTCAAATTGAGCAAACATTCAATTCGGTTCATAAACAAGTGTTGACAATTTCAGATAACAGAAAATAGCGGTTTGTTTAAATTCCACTAAGCTACAGTGCTGTAGCGCCGCAATAGCCGCTATTTTGACAACATTATATATTAAATAGCACATCACAAAACAATAGCCTTTGGCTACTATAGCCGTTATTTGACAAAACTGCCCAAATCTATCTCTCTAATTTAGTCCCTGAACAATAGAAACATCATAAACAATCCCTCGACTATTTCAATCCATCAAGTTAGTTTCCGAACTATCGTTCTCTCTCCTATTTTTAAAACAATAGAGTGACTGATCATAGTTTAGGGACTATTTACTATATTTTATAGTTGAAAGGCTAAATAGGAGAGAAAATGATTCTTTAGTCCTTGACTGTAGAAATATAATACACAACTATGTAACACCGACACTTCGAATTGAAAGCATGTCTAATTCCCAGCACGTGCCAGTGTCCGACACCCACACCGACAAATGTTACATTCAAGAATTATATTTTCTCAAATTATTATTGGTGTCAACATCTGTGTCAGTACTTCATAGATGAACAATAAATAGTCCCTAAACTGTTCTCCATCCAAACAAGTTAGTTACGGACACTCCTTGGATTAGGCGTGTCCTCGTGTCGGACACGTGTCGTGTCAGACGCTGACACATATAATTACACTTAATTATATGACTTTCTCAAATTACTAGCAGTGTCGGCGCGTAAGTGTCCGTGTCGGGGTTCGTATCTGTGTTTCATAGGTTTTGAAGTTTGAACTATCATTATCTCTTTTTCTTTTTTTTTAAGAAGATTATCTCTCATATTTTTTAAAATAATAAAGGGTTAAACGTAATAGTTTAGAGACTATTTCTTATATTTCTATAGTTCAGAGACCAGATAGAAGAGAGAAAGAGACTAAATTGAAATTTCATTGTTTCAAATACAAGATAAGAATATAAGCAAAAGATAGAATTTTTACTTCAAAAACAACAAAACAGGGTTACTGGGTCATCAAATTTCATCACTATAAGAAAACCCATTTCACCATTTCATCAAAAAAAAGTAGTAAAATTTATGCAGATTTTAACTGATGAAATAATGAATAACATTAGTTGAAAAAATATTCACAACAACAAGAGGGTAAAACAAGAAGAAAAGATGAATAAGGTTTTGAGGTTACCACAGAAAGAGAGAGAGGATAGTTGTGTTGTTGTAGAGGCTATGGTTGTTGTTAACGAGAGAGATAGCAGAGTGAGTGTATTTCTCTCTGTTTCAAAGAGAAACAATAACGGACCACAAAGAAAAACATGGACGCTGGCTTATTCAACAAACATACTTAGATATTTTTTCTATCAAAAAAATAATAGCAATGATATTTGTAAAAATGTATTTTTTCCCTCTATTTTGCAAAAATTGAAGTTTTAGTCTCTATTTTAAAAACATAGTAATAGTCATTTTAGTCTGTAAACGTGTAAGGAGTAGTTACAATAGTCATGTATCAAAATTTTAAAATAGTCTTTAATCATGTTATTTGTTAGTCAAGAATAGTCTTTGCTTATCGATCTTCTCTTTTATTTTTTCAATATGAAGAAATTCTACTGTAAACAGATTTAATCCATTTTTTCCAATTAAAATACTCTACAGTATTAATTATTGATGATCAAGATTACTCGCAATACTACTACCAATAATAATAATAATAATTTACAATATTGAAGCTCAAAGGTAACCTTATCCTTAAAATTTATTACCAATACATCAATGATATTGTAATTTTTTCAGTATTAGTCACTAAACATCATAATACATTAGGATTTCCATAAAGTAGAAATAAAAAAGTGCATCACATGGAAGGAGTTATTACAGAATTATGCATGTATATTAGCTGCTATATGTAAATATCCAAGCTCGTAATTAAAATTGCAGGAATGTTTCAATTTAGTCCCCATATTATCAATATTTTAAAATAATCACTGGAATTGCAAAATGTTAAACAAGTTCGTCCAGGATATGTTATCAAATGCATCCCCGATGTAACAAATTTAATGACATTCTAGTCCTTCAGCAATTTTAGTGATCATTTTGAAATATCGATAATACGAGGGACTAGATTGATACAATCTTATAATTTTGATGACCAATTTGAGTATGTACTCATTCAGTTAAGGAGAAACATTCTTTGTAGAAGCAGGAGGTGTGCCACTCCCAGGTGGAGGGAATAGTGGAGGAAAAGGAAAAGCCAATCCTGGTGGTGATGAAGGACTTAAACCTGGTACCGACGGAAAAGGAAACAACGGTGATGATCCTGATGGAGGTGGTTGAAATGGATTATTGGGGACTAATGGTGTTGGAGTTGGTGGTTGAAATGGGTTAGGAATAGTTGGTGTACTTGGTGGTTGTAATGGATTATTAGGGACTAATGGTGGTGGAAAAAATGGATTAGGAGGAAGGTTAAAGGAATCAAGGTTAGGTGCTTTTTTTTCATCTAATGATTGAACATTTTTTGAAGTTTTTGTTGATTTGGATTTGGATTCATCACTAACCTTTCCACTAGGGACTAGTGGTGACAATATTGGTGGAAGAATTTGATGTAATAAAGGAATTGTTGGATGAAATGGATCAGGAAAATGTGGTGTACTTGGTGGTTGTAATGGACTATTAGGGACTAATGGTGGTGGATTAGGGACTAATGTTGGTGGTTGTAATGGATTATTAGGAACTAATGGTGGTGGTTGAAATGGATTAGGAATAGGTGGTGTACTTGGTGGTTGTAATGGATTATTAGGGACTAATGGTGGTGGGAAAAATGGATTAGGAGGAATGTGAAAAGTATCAAGGTTAATTACTTTTTTTTCATCTAAAGATTGAACATTTTTTGAAGTTTTAGTTGATTTGTATTTGGATTCTTCACTAGTCATTCCACTAGGGATTAGTGGTGACAATTCTGGTGGCAATATTGGTGTAAGAATTTCAGGTGCTAAAGGAACTGGTGGGAGGAAAGGAAGAATACCACTAGGGGGGTTTGGATCTTGAAGTGGAGGTGGAAAAGAAGGATCAATTTTTGGAGGAAATGAAGTTTTTTTCAAAGAATCAAGAAGCTTTTTTGTGTTTTGAACAGCAACACTTGGTTTTTGGTTACATAGATTTGGTTGTTTAAGTGGTTTGAATGAGAAAAAACCTGCTGAAAATATGTGTAGTCCTTGTTTTCTTGATTTTAGGTGTAGTGATGAAGATGAGGCTGCTGAAGCTATAGAACAAAATGGTTCATTGCTGCTTACTAATTTCACTACACATCCTTTGATTCTCTTCACATGTTTGCTCACTGAGAATGGAAGTTGGATTTTGAATTCACCATGTTCATTTGTTTTTACTTGTTTCTTGAATCTTGGTTTTGAAATTTCATTTCCATCTTTGCATTCTACTTCAACTGATGCACCTGCACACAATTTATTGGACAATATAGTATAACGTAACATCAGCATAAAATTTAGACAACACAACCTCTAAAACCAATGTTTTAAAAACTGTAGCGGAGATCGAAGATGTAACATCCTTGGATCATGATTTAATTGGTTCAGTTGGTTAAACTTACAGATGAACTACGGATCAATTAGACTGCAATGTAATTGAGATTAAACCAACCGGCAAACTGATCAGCTCTTAAATGGTTCGACCAGCCGGTTCATTAGGGTTTTTAAAATATTGCATGAAAAGGTCGGCCTATGAAGCACTTAACACCCGACACGACAGTGATACATTAACACCAGTAATAATTTAAAAATAAAAACAATTAAATGTAATCATATGTATCAGTGTCAAATACCAAACACACTTTACATAGTTGTTATCTAATTTATCAGCTTGTATAGACTATATAGATATAAAATTGAATTCCCTAGCAAAAAAATAAGACAATTAAGCAGTTAAGAAATGGACCTGAAATGAAATGATTTCCCATGGAGAAATCCTGTTGAAAACATGTGTCACAATAAACAGTACCAACCACAACAGCAGAAAGAGGCTTCTTGTGATGATGATGATGACTAGCCTCAGAAAATGTACCAAATGTTACAATCAGAAACAGTATTACAAGGAACCAAGACATTCTAAGGTTTGTCCTCTTACAAAGGGTCTACAATATCTCATATACTATATGGATTTATGTTCTTATGATCACTCTTTATCTTTAATATTGACACCAAACAGACTAATATATAGTAGTTTTATAGGTTGAGTCCTAACAAGGCTATTTATGCTTATCATGAAAAAGTCACTCAACTGTAAACTATAATGCAGTAATTGTAGGTTTGTTTTCCCATCACTAAACAGCTGGGAATTAAAAAAAGGTAATGCATCAATTGGGACACTTTCTTCTTATCTGGGAATTCATAACTGTGTAATTTAATTGATGTTTGTCACTTCGTCTACATACCAAAAAGAAAAATAGTAATGCACAAATTAGGTTTATATATATTGTTTGACATTATGCTCACATTTACACTGTGACTTGATTTTAAGTTCACAATTCTTTAATCGATAGGTCATACATAAATTATATCGTAAATCTTCAATGAATTTGATGGTTCTCTTTGATCTTGCATTCGGTGTCCACCCCTTATCTATTTTTTTTGACAAAATAAAATAAAATGGTAATGTATTAGATAAAGAGAGAAGCCCCTTAGTAGTATGTGTTTAATTTAATGGATGGATGGATGGATATATGTTTGTTTCTTTGTTGGTATGTGAAAATGCCAAAAGGTTTGTATATGGTTGGGGACCTTGTGTTGATTCACGAGATAAAGCAAACTAGCCACATAATATGTGAACATAAGCAAGACGTGACACATGACTAATTCATATGAAGGGTGTCATTTATAGGTTCACATTGAGAGGTAGCTAACACAAAATGAAAATATATCTAACATTTTTAAATTTTTTTAAAGGAAAATATTTTTAAAATATAAAATTAAAATAAAAGTTATAAAAGTAATAGAAAATTAGATTGAATATGAAATATAACACTTTAAAGGTTTTGATTCACATGATAATTTAAAGAACGAGGTGTTTAAAAAAAACATAATTTTTTTTTGGTGAACAAAAAAAAAAATGCGTTAGTTAAATTACTAGCCTAAAATATTCGCACCCTGCAGCCATGCCTAAAATACCCTTGCGTTAGTTAACTAACGCAAGTGTAAACCTATGTATTAGTTAACTAACGTTGTCACGCAAGTGTAAATCACTGCGTGAGTTAACTCACGCCCAGTTTATGTAAAAAACCAGCCGAGACAGAAACCTCTATTTTCCCTAATTTTTCAATCCTTCTTTCATACATTCAGTCATTCAGTCATTTGCAAACATTTTTCATCATTCATTCAAGCATTAGCTCATAATTATATTACGAAAAATAACGGAATAAAACAACGGAATAAAATAATGAATAATGTCACAAAAAACGCCAAAAAACGCAAATGTAATAGGATTACAACCAAATACAACAAAATGTCATAAAAAAAACTACACAAGTCATACTGGTCCATCCTGTGGACTACTACTCCTCCTCCGCGGAGCCGACATCTGCTCCAGCATGCTCCACTCAGATTGTATGTCTTGCATCAAGCGAATAACCTCCTCTGAATTATGAAACACATCAGGATGCTCATTGCACCTCCACTCTAGCTCTGATGTTGCTGATGATCTGGTATGGGTCGGGACGATGTCTGGCCCACTGCTGCTCAACAAGAACCTCCTCGTAAGGAGGGACAGGACGAGGAGGGGCTTGAGCTGCGTAGTCAAGAATGGCCGCAGGGGGGTTCACAATAGGATGTGATACTCTAATGAACCATCTCATGTACCTCCTAGTATGAGCCCACGACTGGTTATCCGGAACCGGAGGACCCCTCTGCTGATGGCTGAGGACATGTAGAGCAAACTCCGTGAAGGCCTGGGCCACGTCATCTTCCGCAAGACGCCCAATGTTTGTAGGAGCTCTGGGAATAGTTTGGACATACGCGTACTGCCTAAGAACCCGCTCTGGGAAGTGACGAACCCTCATGTCTTTCCCGGACATGATCCATCTGGAGTACCAGCATATATCCTGAAAGGGCGTGATGTGCCGTCGTCTCTCGTACAGCCTCCAGGTGACATGAGAATGGTCCAACGAATCAATGGCATCTCTGTAGTGTCCATGATTAGAAAAGCCCCTGGGAGGTTTCCATTGACTCACAAGAGGGACAACAGTAGGGTCGTAGTCCTCATCATCAATCCTCGGAATAATGTTCGAGAAGTGCATCAAAATCCATCCTTGCAAACACAAAGAAACAAATTTATATCAGCACAAGTATTATACAAACAACTATACATTTACGATCCAATAAGTAAAAAAGAAGGAAAACAAATATTACCATAAGCAAGGTCATGTGACCACCACAGGAGGCCATAGATGAGTCGGAGGTAAGAGATAGTTGCTCGTATATGAAAGCAAGTCCCATCCACCCCATGACCAGTTGTCCAACTCATCCATATCTTGCAGCGCAAGCAGCCACAACAGATTAATGTTTTTGCTGTTCTTGCCGGCAAAAATGGTCCAGTCAAGTAAGAGCAACAAAAACGCCTTAATACAGGCCAACCTAACATGAGCTCGCTCGTCTTGCTCCTCATGTGTGTCAATCTCAAGCAGTTGATTACACCTATTCAAGAGCTCCTCGTAGCGCCTCTTCAGTACACCAAAGTTAACGTGAGCAACACCCTGTCTTGCCACCTCCTTAGCGGCAGCCTCCTCTGTAAAAAGTAGGTCCACCTGCATCATCTCTATCCTCTCCTCACGGGTTAACTCTCTATCAAGAAGGAGCCTTCCAGTGATGAGGATGCCTAGGAGACACGCCACATCATCTAGTGTGATGGTCATCTCCCCAACAGGTAGATGGAAGCTGTCGGTCTCCTCATGCCATCTCTCTGACATCGCACAAACAAATCCGTGAGAGATGTTCTCGTACCTACTAGCCAGGAGGGGAGTAAGACCGGACATATTCACTTTTGATCAAAACCACTCATTTTGTTCACCCGGCTGAGGGATTGTCAGGTTTTTAAGGCTCAACTTCTTCTCGTGCGAGATACCTTTCACCTTATGTTTTTTCCGAAACTGAAATACAAAAGCAAAAAACAACAATCAACACCGTTAAATAAATAATAAGTAAAATAAACATTTAATATATTCTAACATAAATTTTAATTCTAACATTAAATAAGTAAAATAATAATTAGAATAAGTTGTATAAATAGTAAAAGAAGTAAAATAAACATTAAAATATACTTACATCGGCATCGACCCATATCCTGCATGCCACATGTCCACCAAAGTGAGGTAAAAGCGTGAGGTCAGAAGGCCCCCCTGCATAGCCGTCCGGTCCGGCCTCGTACACAACCCTCGACACCCCCTGAAAACGACCCCCACCATCATGTTGTTGATGCTGCTCAATATCATCCTGCTGCTGAGGCTCCTCAATATCACGCCGCTCCTGCTCAATATCAGGCTGCTCATGATAATCCTCATACTGATGCCGTTGATACGCATCAAACTGATATTGGTGAGGTTGAGGCTCCTCAAAATGATACGCCTGATCCTGCGCCTGCTCATACACCTGATAATCCTGTTGATACTGTGTCGGATCCACCATCTAGGATGGACCCGTCTGTGATGTGGACCCCCTTGCAACATCAACTCTAGCAAGTCTCGTGCCTCCACCTCTCCCTCGACCAGCCATAGGAGGGTGTAGTGCTTGCTTCTCCCTCCATGCACTACTAGTAGGGGCAGGCCTCCCTACCCTAAGTCTGTCACTTCTATCCTGAGGCGGCTCAGGCGGTCTCTGAGACGTATTCCTTCGAGACATATCTGCACAACAATTCCAACAATTGAACAACAACAACACTTATAATCAACAACAACAACAATTCAATTCGTAAACTACCACATTGTCCTGAAACTAACTATAATCAACATTAACAAACATATTTCTAACTAATTTAATCATTAACAATCCAAAAAACAAAACAAAAATATCATTGAGACATTTTATCAAACACATAGAGTGCCATTTTCAAACAACTAAGAAATCTAACAATTTCTAAACCATAAACTACCACATGTACCGTAAACAAAATCTAAAATACAATTCCTAACTTAATTCATCACTAACAATCATCAAAACTAACATGCAATCCCAATTTCTAAAAACCTAGAAATGTTATTTTTCTTCAAAAAAATCTTAAATTTCAACAAAAAAAATGCAATAAGGTAGGATAAGCAACACTTACTTAATATTGTGGGAGAATTTGAGTTTGAATGGCGCAAGAATGAAGAAAATCGAATTTGAAGGGGAAAAAATCGTATTTGAGAAGTTTGAAAATATGAGTGTTTTGGTTCTGTTCTGCTGAATGTACACTTAAGTCACGCTGCGTGACTTAACTAACGCGGCGTGACTTAAGTGGCGCAAAATCATAAGGTGCGTTAGTTAAGTCACGCAGCGTGACTTAACTAATGAAGGGGTATATTTGGAAGTAATGATAGGCGCGAGTGTTTTGTGCAGAGGAAGAGCAAAATTCTATGTTTATTAGTGTCAATCCTTACTAGTAAGCAAGTCTCTTTGGATTTTTCACTAAAGTAAATGGCCCGCTTAAAAAATATTGTATTTAGTGTCAATCTTTAGTTTTCATGTGAGATTCAACAAAGGCATTCGATTCAAATACTTGTGCATAATATTTGGTACATTCAAATTCTATATTTATTTTGTTCTATATTAATCGATTGAAATAAATAACAATTGAGTAGAGTGTCAAAATGAAATTGATAAAGTAAAATCTTTAACATTAAATGGTTTCTTGAATTGTCTTACACTTAATTATAATTATGACATGCTTAAATGAAAGGCTCCTTTGATTACAAAGTAACAACCACAATCATATGACACTTAAACACGAAATTAAATTATTGATTTATTTCTCCGATTGGAAGAAGGCTCTCTTTATAAGTTAATGTTTTACCCGAAAATTTGCCTCTGACAAAACTGAACTCCTCAACCATCTTAGTGCTTAAACTAAAAAATATTAGTTGTCCATCTTCGTTCGTGAAGAATATATTCCCTTTCCCTCCTGCTCCAAGAGGATACACAATGATAGATAAAGGCCGGAAAATGAAGAGTTTAAACCATGATTCCTTCACACCAAATTCACCCAAAATAGATATTTGAAAAGTACCTAAATTAAAATGATTAAGATAATTTAAAATCAAAGCAAGGGACCCATTTAAAACCATCAAGTCACTCAAAACAAATCCAAGATCAAAACTATCATCTTCTAAGGGTGCAAGTGTTGTTACGAATTCCTCTGTGCTCAGGTCAAATGACAAAAGATATGCTTCATCATCACCATCGTCACTTTCATTCCACCAGTGAACCATTCCATCTAGGAACACTCCGTTTTCTTTGTGATTTAAAGGGATATCATATTCAAGTTTCGTCCATGAGTTACTATGGAGGTTATATATCTCCCAAAATTGGTCATCATCTATATTGCCTAATGACAACACATCAATATCGAGTTTTTGATAACACACCACCTGTCGAATTATCTTATAGTCATCTGTAACACAATCACAACCAAAACCATGTCGAAGTATATCAACATCCATATGTGGGACAAATTCAAAAGGGCTGATAGGAATAACCTTGAATTCTTGAGTAGTTGGGTTCCATAATACAACTCTTGTATTAGGTTGGGAGTAATTAATTAGACATAAAATTCCATTAATACTACCAGATCCCGAAATAAAAAATTTAGGTTCCATCTCTTGAAATGGATTTGGCCAATCTAACTTGGTTCCATTCTCAAACCTCTCACCCGAAAGAGAATATAACACAGATCTATCATCAGTCACAACCTGATGTAGGAAGAGAGATGTATGCTCATAGTAAGAATGGTTATTATATAAGAAAATGTTGCGAAACAAGCTTATGAAAGAAGGGTTTTCAAACAAAGTTGACCATGATTTGCGTACACATCTAAAACGATTCAAAGATTTTAAAGATAATTTTGAGAAAATTGGGAGGGCAAGATCATCAGGGATATAATTACTAACCTTTTTAGTCCATGAAATCACAAATTTCTCCATCTTCACACTGAAAGAAGGAGGCAGTTGTTGAAAAAAAGAATAAGAGGTGAACAATGAGGAAATAAGGAGGCGGCTGATAGAACATAAAGAAATGAAGTCATATGAAAATTTAGGGTTTCTCATTGTGGGCTGGGCCATTTTTTTTTGTACAAGGGTTGGGCCATCTTTATTCTTAACCTAACAACCACAATCATATGACACTTGGGTGAAAACACGAAATTAAATTACTCATTCATTTCTTTAATTGGGAGAAGACTCCCTTTATAAGTTACCGTCTTACCCAAAAATTATCTCTAATAAATCAGAACTCCTCAAACGTCTTAGTGCTTAAACTTAAAAAGATTAGTTGTCCATCTTCTTTGTAAAGAATATATTCCCTCAATAGGATACACAATGATAGATAAAGGCCGAAAAATGAAAAGTTTAAACCAAGATTCCTTCACACCAAATTCACCCAAAACATATATTTGAAAAGCACCTAAATTTATATAATTTGATACAAAGCAAGGAACCCATTTAAAACCATCAAGTCACTCAAAACAGATCCAAAATCAATACTATTATCTTCTAAGGGTGCAAGTGTTGTTATGGATACTTCGTTGTTATGAATACTTCAATGCTTAGGTCAAATAACAAAAGATATGCTTCATCATCGCTATCATTGCTTTCATTCCACTGGTTTAAATCATCAGTCAAATAAGTATTTTTAAAACAAAACAATAACATAATCAAATCTGAAATAAAAATATTTTTTTTATTTTGCTTAATTGTTTTAGTGTCTTATTTTATCATGATCACCAAAATATTCCATTGCCATTTTTAAAATTGATTTTTTTTTCCTCTTAGCCCCATTTTAAAAATGGCTTATTCAATCACCCGGTCCCTTAACTTAATTGATTGTCTCAATTTGGTCCCATAACTACAATTTGTACCAATTTGGTCCCCTATGTTTTGCTCCGTTACTAGTTTTAGTCATTTTTGTTAGTTTCTCTCAAAAAAACTTTAACAAAAAGGACTAAAACTAGTAACGGAACAAAACATACGGGACCAAATTGGTATATAAGTTAACGTTTTTTTGAGAGAAACTAACAGAAAGGACTAAAACTAGTAACAGAGCAAAACACAGGGGACCAAATTGGTACAAATTATAGTTTGGGGACCAAATTGAAACAATCAATTAAGTTAAGGGACCGGATGATTGAATAAGACTTTAAAAATTGATCTTTTTGTCTCTTTAGAATCACATTTGTCGTATCTTTGGTTCCAACTAAAATTTTTGGCTTAAATAACAATTCCAAAAAGCCAACTCTTTATTCTTTCGGATTTTTTTCTTATTTGTTTCATTTAAAAAAAATGAAAAAAAAAGAAACAATAGTATAAGAGACCCAAGAGAAAGAGGAGAAAGATGTGGAAGAATAAAACGGGAAATGAAATGCACTTCGTGTAGAGAAAAAAAATGATGAAATGTATCGTGTCAAGTATTTGTACTTCATAGCATATTTGGATTTCCAATAAATTTATCACAATCACCTTAAACTACCATAGTTTTACGAGAGTTATATTTTAGAGTTGAAAAATGTTAAGAACATTGTCTTTCTAACACTCTCTTCATCACTTAATTTTTTATTGAGTGAAATTCTTTCAACAATATTTATGGGATCCATTTCTAAAATATGAGACTTGCATAAATTTCTTCAAATTAATGAGTGAATATTAAAGAGAATATTAAAAAGACAGTGTCCATAACAATTCTATCGTAACAAAGTTAATGTATTAGGGTAACTTCTGTAAATCGATCTTAACACACGTGCACTAAATCTTGTTCAACTTTAACTATAGCCGAAGCCTTAGATGGCATGCAAGCTATACAGAAAGAAATCAGTGGACATACACTCGAGAGAAAAAGAGTGAAGTAAGCATTGTTTCTATCCTCCTTTCTTACATGTTTTGAGAATCTCATTTTAGGATGTTGATTTTTCATTGATAAATTGAATGTGTTGATGTCTTGCTTATATAGTTATATTGATGAATGATGTATATGTTAATGATTTGATTCTCGAAGGTGTTGATGTTTTTAGCATAGGTTTTGTAATTGAGAGAACAATTTTAATTATGTATTTCAGTCAATATTAATACTTGCATGCATGTTTTGATTTTAAGTACCTTCATCTTGTTTATGTTTGGTACGATGTTAATGTTGAAGTTTTTCTGATATGACTTATCTTACTCATAAATTAAAATATTGCATGCGACTCACGTCTGAGGGACTTAATAAAGGCTCGGTCTAGGGTGGATGAGTGTTTCATAACATCCACCGCGGGCGAGTTATGTGAGCTGTTGTATTAATATTAATGTTGTACAAATTTATCGTATACTATGAATACCTTACACTTTTCTCTCTCTTCTCTTCATCTCTTTGAATCTCCTTTTTCTCCATTTGCTGTGTTTTTCGACCATGGATTCCATCATTAATACCCTCTTCGAAATGCAATTCTCCAATATGAACACATAGGCTTTAGGCTCTGTTTGGATTAATGGAACAATACGGATTTGAGCGGAATGAAACATAATGGAATGAAGTGGAGCGGAACGAATGAAATAGAGAGTTCATTCCAATGTTTGGGTATATTATGATGGATCGGAACATATTTCTTATTATATTGTTTAGAAAGTTGACGAAATGGAATAAGTTATAACTTTTTAATTCCAATTTTACCCTTATAAAAACTATTATTTAAGATTAAAACATATCATTTTTATTGAAATAATCAATTTAAGATTAAAAAAAAACATAACGGAAAGCATGCCTTATAAATTTTTTATCCCTTTAACAATTTTAATATAGAAAGAATTATATAAGAAATATGTTCCCTTATTTATATAGAAGGGTCATTCTAGCAACACTTGTTAAGAAAATAGAACAGGAAATTTTTTTATTAAAAAAGTATTTTTTATACTTTTAAGAGTTTGAATACACAAGTTTCAATATATTTTTACTTTATTTATTTCCTTACTTAATGTCTTGGGCACAATCGTTAGCATTTTTCTAAAAGGAAAAGCAGTATCTCTCCACCTTTTTCCTCTTAAATCATTCATCCAAGCTTACACTTTAAAAACACCAGTAGCCTAAAAAATTACTACCACAATGAACTATCAATTATGAAGTGTCAAAATGGGTCATAGATAGGGGTATAATAGTTCGGCTTGCTTCGATTTTTAGTAAAAACAATATATTACTTTTCCCATCCTATTTTATTCTCGCGCGTCCTATTTTTTTTGAAAATACTCCTGTTCGGATTATATAACCCGAAACAGATTGATGGGTATTTTCGAATTTTAGAATCTGAAGAAAAAAAAGAAGGAAAATATAAATAATATATGTCGTATTTGATATCAAATGTCTATTCTGACTGTCGTACAATCCCCGCATAAACTGCAAAGCAATTGCAGAGATTGTATGAGCGATCAACGGTGACCATGATATCATAAACACTCCTGTATAACTAAAAAAAAAGAATGAAAAAGTAAGAAATGATGGAAAGTGAAGAATGGATGAAATTGTTGAAGCATGCAAGGCTATTTATAGCCATAAACCTATCCTAGACTGTAAATACAGTCAAAGGAAACGTTTTCAATGCTCCAACCGATCAAAAATACAGTAAACACACCACAAACCGTCGTCCAAACCTTGGGTGAAAGGTCACTGCCGATGTTTCAGATTATATAATATGAAACTCTTAGAGCATTTTTGGATTGTATAATCTGAACAACCCTATATTGTGTTTAGGTTTGATTTTTTTAAGGGTTTTCATGGCGAATGACATAGGAAAAAAATAAAAAAGCTACAAAACATAATTAAATGACTTAAAACAATATAATAACAGAAGTGATAAAACTTCTAGGAAGGTGTTCGAAGAGGTTCTTTTGTACTTGATCCAGCTGGCCTGCCAACTAACATATTTCGATCGGTAAGTCACCTGGATCAAGTTCACAACAACCTCTTTATAATCATATCTGCAACATAATGATGAAAGACAAGGTGTTTCAAGAGGATTGTTTTGAGTTAGAACATGATGTCTTGCCAACTGACATATTTATATTGTCAATGCAGCAAGATATAGCTCATATCAACCTCTTGGTATTCATAGCTTTCAAAAGATTTTTTTAGAGTTTTTTGTTGTGTTTTAGAGCAAATGAACCGAGCACACTAATTTATAGAAGTTTTTGTGCGTTGTGAACCACAAAAACTGTCGGGGCAATGTGAAGCACACAAAAAACCTGTGATGAACTAGTTCGGATTATATAATCTGAACCTGACTTGCACCATATAAACTGTCCAAACCTTGAGGGAAACGCATTACAAACATCTCAAAGTGCTGGATGGTTACAGCTGAGACATTGATCTTCTTTTATAATGAACGAACACAAACACCTTGGGTCAAACTACCTACCATTTTTATTTCACACTATGTTGGTCACTCAATCGAACGGAGAAGAAGTCGACCTAGTTTTTTAGTGAAAGAAACTTCATCTTCTCTTGAAGTTTTCTTTCTCCTTTATTCATCGAGGAGGGGTGTTTTAGGTCACTTTTTGACTTAGAATCACCCCTCTATATATTTTTCCCTTTTCTTTCGATTTAAATAAGTGGTTTTCACACTTATCAAGTTTTTCATTGTGTTTTTTGTGATTTCGTTGTATGAGTGCGGCGTTGTGTTGTTCGTCGTCTTGTGCGGTGTTTCATTTCTCATCTTATTGCGGTGTTTGTTTGGTTCCTATTGAAAGATTAACTTCAATCAATTACAGATTCAATCAATGATTTGAGCATCGACGTTGCAGATCCTAAATCATGAGTATTTCGGTGGCTTAGAATATATCATATTATTTGTAGGCATTTTGATAGTTGTATGCTATTAACTTATGTGTTGTTAGTTTGTTCGCAGTTTCACCAATGTTAAACATCTTATTGTATCTCAGATACCCTTAATTTAAATGAACAGCAGTGCTATGTAGTACGGAAAAAAAAACACGGAAAACAACGAAACAGTAGTAGAGATGCATACCAACTGCTATTTAGCGGAAATCATGGGTCTGCTTTAGTGCTATTCGTAGTTATTCGTAGTTTTTTCTTCGTATCATAAAGTATTTCCGTATTGTTTTGTTTTTGTCAAAAAAAAATGGAAAAGAAAAAGAAATTATAACCTTTCAAAAACATGCCACACGTTCATTTCAGCAATTGAAGAAGACAGAACGAAGAACCTGCAACACCATGTTCAATCCAATGATAAACAACAATTTCAACACATCATAGTTAGTTACACAAACCAAACAAAAACCAATGAAAACATCATCATCAAAATCTTCATCTTCAACATGGAAACAAGTTTCAGAATTACTCACAGTAGCTTCCATAACCAAAACCCTTTCAAAAAACCCAACACAAACACCACCACAAACCAACCTCACACAAACCCTAATCCACAAAATCCTCTCAAACCCATCACTTCACATTTCTCACAAACTCAATTTCTTCAATTCCAACAACAACATTCATCATTCTTCACTCTCTTACTCACTCATTTTCAACAATCTTTGTAACCCCAAAACCCCTTTTTCACTCCTCCATCAACACCTCCCTCACCTTCTTCATTCCATGAAACAAAATGGTATTGTTTTCGATTCGAATTCGTTTAGTACCCTTCTCAATTTTCTTATCAAATTTGGTGTTTCTCATAACAATAATACTAAAAATTTTCACTTTGTTATCGATATTTTGGATTATATTCAAACACAAAATCTTCAACCTGTTGGTACTACACCTTTTATTTATAATTCTCTGTTAATTGCTTCTATAAAGAATAATCAAATTCCACTTGCTTTGTCAATTTTCAATAATATTATGACACTTGGTGGTGATGATGATTGTTTGAATTTGGATTCTGTTATTGTTGGTTCGTCGAATTACTTACTTTCGGTTTTAAGAAAGGCCCGGATGAAGAAAGAGTTTGAGAATGTGTTTAATAGGTTGAGGGAAAGGAAAAGTTTTGATTTTGATTTGTGGGGTTATAATATTTGTATTCATGCTTTTGGTTCTTGGGGTGATTTGGTTACTTCTATGAAGCTTTTTAATGAGATGAAGGAGGATAAGAATTTGTTTGGACCTGATATGTGTACTTATAATTCGGTTTTATCGGTTCTTTGTAAGGTTGGGAAGATTAATGATGCGCTTATTGTGTGGGATGAGCTTAAAGGGTGTGGTTATGAGCCGGACGAGTTTACTTACACGATTCTCGTTCGGGGTTGTTGTAGGACTTATAGGATGGATGTGGCGTTGCGGATTTTTAACGAGATGAAGGATAATGGGTTTCGTCCCGGTGTGCTTGTGTATAATTGTGTTTTGGATGGTTTATTCAAGGCTGCGAAGGTTAATGAAGGGTGTCAGATGTTTGAGAAAATGGCTCAAGAAGGGGTGAAAGCTTCTTGTTCGACTTATAATATTCTGATTCATGGACTTATTAAGAATGGAAGATCAGAAGCTGGTTATATGCTTTTTTGTGATCTTAAGAAGAAAGGTCAATTTGTGGATGGGATTACTTACAGCATTGTTGTGTTGCAACTATGTAAAGAGGGTCTATTGGAAGAGGCTTTGGAGTTGGTGGAGGAAATGGAAGCTAGAGGATTTTCTGTTGACCTTGTAACGATAACGTCTCTCTTGATTGGGATTCATAAGTACGGTCGTTGGGAATGGACTGATAGGCTCATCAAGCATGTCAGGGAAGGCGATTTGTTACCTGGTGTTCTCAGGTGGAAGGCTGGAATGGAAGCTTCTATCAATAATTTTCATTCCAAGGAAAAGGATTACTCATCAATGTTCCCTTCCAAAGGAGGTTTTAGTGAGATCATGAGTTTCATAACTCGTTCCCGAGTTGAGGATGATGAGGTGGAAACCTCGTCTGAACAAATCGATGAGTGGTCATCGTCTCCACACATGGATAAATTGGCCAAGCGTGTTGTGAATTCAACTGGCAATGCTTCTCGAATGTTTACTCCTGACCGTGGACAGAGAGTTCAACAAAAAGGGTCTGATTCTTTTGATGTTGATATGGTGAATACTTTCCTGTCTATATTTTTGTCGAAGGGAAAGTTAAGTCTCGCTTGCAAATTGTTTGAGATTTTCACCGACGCAGGCGTGGATCCTGTCAGTTATACATATAATTCTATCATGAGCTCATTTGTCAAAAAGGGCTATTTCAATGAGGCTTGGGCTATTCTGAGTGAAATGGGAGAAAAGCTCTGCCCGACCGATATAGCGACGTACAATATGATAATTCAAGGTTTAGGAAAGATGGGAAGAGCAGATTTAGCCAGTGCTGTTCTTGACGGGCTACTGAAGCAAGGCGGTTATCTTGACATAGTTATGTATAACACTCTCATTAATGCTTTGGGAAAGGCAGGCCGAATCGATGAGGTGAACAAGTTCTTCAAGCAAATGAAGAGCAGCGGGATAAATCCTGATGTTGTCACTTATAATACTTTGATTGAAATTCACAGTAAGGCTGGCCGACTGAAGGATGCTTATAAGTTCTTAAAAATGATGATCGATGCTGGATGCACCCCTAACCATGTTACGGATACGACTTTAGATTATCTAGTACGGGAAATTGATAAACTGAGATACCAAAAGGCATCGATTTTGAGCAAAAAAGATGATCCTTCTTGAGGGAGGATACAATTCTAACAGTGTATGCAACTGGAAATTTGTTATATAGTAACTCTTATATATCTTCAAGTTATGGTCTGCACCTTTTAGTTGTTACTGTGATCAAATGTAGTGTATATTGCTGTGAAACTGCAGCGATTATAATTTAAGCTCATGGATAAGAATTCTGGACCATTTACAGATTCAATCCGACCTTTGAAGTTCACATATCCTGCAAGTTTGTTTCCATCTTTGATCAGATAAGTCTATTGAGTGAGTGGTCAGTGCCCGCTAATTGCTTGGATAATGAGATGCACTTATCATACATGTGCTGTTTTCATATTCAAAGCAGGGCATGAGAATTGGTGGTAAATTGGGCTGGTTCTAACTTCTAAGGTAGAGGATTGGTTGAGAAGTTTGAGACATGAAAGTTTTTTTGGTTGACAATTTGTAAATTCAAATCCTGGCTATAGATATCAGGTGAATAATATATGAAGCTGCTGAAAATGAAAGGTTTTTTGGTTGGCAAGTTGTTAGTCCAAATTTTGGCATGTATGTGTACTTTTTACTTTATTTTGTTTTATCAGGTGGTGTATGTTTGGAGTGATAGTTGCTGTCATAGCTACGTGTTGGACGATGATATAATGTTGGTGTATGCATAATGCATATTAGAATTTATACACTGCTGTAATCTAAGAGATAGTTTGAGAGAGTTCTTGCGATCTCAACTTGAGATTCACTTTCTGTTTTTCATTCAATGTAAGTGTTAGTAAACTTGGCTTTACAAAAGTATGTCTTGTACTTTGTGTTAGACCTATTTTCTCAATATCATTTTGACTTTTCAGAAATAAAGGTAGTTTTTAAAGAGGGGAAGAGATCAAGGCCGCTGACTGTTTTTTAGGTGCTGCTGACCTGTTTGTTGTATTGATAGAAGTCCGGTGCTTTGTTTTTGCGAGTACTGGCTTTGTTCGCTGCTGCTTTGGTTGGGGGATTTTGTGCTTGTTTCCTCACAGTTGCTGTTAGTGTTATCTGTCAGTTGTGTGGCCTTTTTTATTGCTTCTGTTTGTGTGGGTGTTGCGGTGCCGCCTATATACGGCACCTTGTATTGCAGTTTTGATCTCCTACGTTTGTCTTGTGCGGGGAGCCTTAATAATATATGTTGTTTCAAAAAAGTAATCTAGAATTTGCATCTCTTTCAGTTGTTTGGTTTCAGTTTTAAAAAAATAAAAAATAATATATTGCGGTTTTGGTCTCCTACGTTCACCTTGTAACATTGTAAAATATACTTCAACACAATTCATCTGTACTGTCAAAGAAGTATTTGCTTATACACTCCATGAAAAATAATTACTAGTCTTTGAAGTTCACAGGTTTGCACCAACCAACCACATTCCTTGAAACTTAGCCAACCAATTTGTGGTCATTATCACATTTATTATGCTTCATTTTACATACAATTATCCCCTCCCTGTATCTCACAGATAAATGTACTGTTTTAAAGTTTAAACCATAACCCAAATGATTATTGTAGCAGTGAGAAGAAAATATATTGTTCCATTAATGTGATTCACGAAAAACTGTGATGTTAACCTGATCACGGTCTTCATATGAAAAGGTTAATTTCCAATTTATACTAGACGGGTAGATGATACAATTAAAGGTTTAATGATCAAATTATGAACCGGAGATCCAACCCAAACAAATTAAATTGGTTCAATTTTTTGTCATGTTCGGTTATATACCGAAACAAATCAATCAAACCCAATTACAATTGATTCAAATATCAATTTCACATCATTCATAGTCCAGAATCGAACCAAACCAATATACTTCATTTTTTTTTAATTTCACTCTGAATTAATAATATTTCCATCATGAAGAAAATAGAGAATTCAACAAGATTACCAAAATAAATTAGCAATATAAAATATGAACTCAGGATTCTTCTACAAAGAGTTTTTGTTTGTGTACAAAACAAGAAATCTCATCATATACCACGTAAAACTTAGAATAAGTGCCACAAAACATAAGTCTACCTGTAACTAGCTTCTTAATGTTTTCTAAACGACACTAATTGTGTCCAACAGTTCAAACCAGTGTGCAATAAATGAAGTTGAATATGTTTTCAACTTCAACTCTCTGGCACACATTAAATCAATTTACAGAGCTCTACAATCAGAGGATTCAAAACCATTAATCACATGCAATTATAAAGAACATTCTAACTTACCACCTAGAATCTGAAATGGCTTATAAGTTAACCTGTTTCTCATATAGCTTATAAGCTATAATACACATCACACTTCTGAAGAGAAAGAAGGGGGAATCTAAAAAAATCAACAGGTGGAGAAGAGGTTTCTTTCTTGTTCTTGAGGTTTTCTTGGTCTATCAATAACAACAACAGCTGCACATTCCATCCCAAAGTAACTGCTTGAAGTACTGGCTGCTTCACAGCACCTCGAGGCTGAAGAATATAAAGTCTTCAATATCGATAGGAAAGTGTGAATTGTTTAGACAATCTGGGACTTGAGAAAATTTAAGTCACTGTAGGTGCATTACAATTCTATTCACAACAGTAGCTCCTGATCATAAAATGTTAGAAGCTGCTTTTTCACATGATTATACCAGACAGCTACATTTTGCCCATCCACTGTCACCCAGTCGACAACTGTAGATGCCGGTTGCTCCCACCACTCATCAAGCTGCAGAAGAAGTTGCAATGTAAGAATAGAAATGGAAATTTAAATAGTTATCAACAAACACATAAGAATGCACCAAGAGATTGCATATCAAACTGAACAATTGTGATGAAGTTTTTTATATAGCAATATATGTAAATAAAACATGCTTAGCAGAAGTTGCATCAAGTCATTCCAGAAATTTTCAGCACTGTTTGAAGGGATATCAATCTTATAACAATAACAGCAGTAACTCACCAATCCCCAGACATATTTGCAAGCTTCCAAACTCTGCTGAGCATTCAAAACACCAGTCTTGAGTTCAGGTAGCCATTTTTCCGTGACAGCTCTTTCTTGTTCTGCTGCCAAATTTAAAGAAAAATTGGTCGTCCTGTATCAATATATCAAATGTCAGAAACGACAACAAATTATTAAGGTGTGAATCTGAAAGAGATGGAAAAATATATTAACTACATCCTTTTCTCTTGGAAAGGCATAAATAAATTTACTAAATTATTAACCATGAATGCAGGTTGGATTTGGGGATTGAATTCATATCTACCTTTCGTAGTCTTGTTGAACAAAGTAGGCATGATTCAACAAGGCATGACCACTTTGCACAAGATCCCGTCTAATATGGACAAGATTAATAGCCTTTAATAAATCTTCTAAAACACTAGCTTCTGAACCACGACGTTTCAAGCAAAACTCCAGGGACTCCAGTATGGATGCTAGACCAGCATCTGAACCCTCCAAGCCTGCGCATTAAGAAAATCATTTACTACATTAGAATAGATTTGGGCCCATGTATATGCATACCCCCACCCCAATAGTAAATACCTTTGAAACTACGTTTGTAAGTTAATGAAATTAATATGCAATAGTAATATAAAGGACAAATATTGAGTAAGGAATGAATTGAAAATATTTTATAACCGATTATAATTTCAAAATGTATCAAAACTAACAGATTCAATAGTTTTGTTAGGCATTAGACAAGTTTCAGACAAATCTATTTCATCCAAGACAACAAGAACTTCCATCCTGGACATGCCTCCATATCAGACGTGGACCGTGCACTAGGAAAGAGACTTAAAGTGCATGAACAATAATAGTATACTCACCACCAGCAGCATACTGAAGTGCAGCTGAAACCCGACATATTGATGGAATTGCCGACGGATCCCGAGCACCGGCTCTTGCTGTCAAAATAGCCGCACTTACTTCTGCATTTGCAACTGCTTCCTGTCCAGATGATCCACTGGACCCGATGGCCTCAAGCAGTGCCTGAACCAGAATATATGATAAATATAAGTTGAAGTAGATCTTTATATATGAGATAGATTATTAATATATTCAGAGCAAATGTCTCTAAAGCCATTAAAAGTTCCCCGTTCTCAAAAATGTATTGGGATTCATTTGATTTGCTAAAAAAAGGTAGGAATATAGCACAGAAAAATTTGTTTTGTATTTGATTTAAAACTTGATCATGGGACAGCAAAACAAGGGATACTGTATAGGAGAATAATGTAAAATATTGTTACTCACTAAACTATGGAAACAACTCCAAAGTAAAAAATACACTTCTTTGCCTCTCACTCCCAACTCTCTCACTTAACCACTTCTCTCACATGCAACTTTCCGACTCTCGCAGAGTAATCAGAGGATTGTTCTCCGAAAAATCCTCAGTAATTGCCTTAGCCAGCTCAAACTCACCAAGCTTCAGAAAGTCTCTTGCTCCTAGACTTGTTATAGGATAGGGTTATATCTACAACTTTGCATTCTTCATAAAGCAGTTGTCATTCCTGATACGCAAAAATTAAGCTGCCTTACACTGCATTCAATTCATGTTCCTCATTGTATCTTGAGATTTCATATTTGGAGAATATCATATCCACCCCCCATTGTATTTTCCTTCTTTCAGTTTCATCTGAATATATTTCTTCTATCAATGTTGTAGATTATTAAACACTAGACAACCAATCCGTTTGAGTTATATTTAAATGAACTCAGAAACTTTGACTACCAAACGGTAGAAACGGAAGATACAAAAATATACCTCCATAAAGCATCTATGTGGAGGTGTACTTTTGGTACCCTGATCCAAAAACTCAGAACATTGTGTCTATCCTAACATTTGTGTCTATTCTAACATTTGTAACGATGTTCAAGTATCAATTAGAGCATTATAAACCTGTGGTGAAGAAGGAAGCATGTAGAGGCTATTATCTGGACTCCGATAAAAGGCAGACACTTCTTTCTCAATAAGATCCTTCGCACTATTTGAAGTCTCAACAACAGCAGAGCATGCTGGAATTATAGTGCTTAAAGCATACTCCCTTGCAGTCGATGGCTGCTGACTCCAAAATGAAGCAGCATCCTGCAATATATAAGAAAACAAAAATCAACGAACTGTTTATAAAAAAAATAAAAAATAGGGAAAAAATAATGTGTTGTTGGAGTCACTTGCACGACTTGAGGGAAATGAATACCATTAAGGCCCAGTAGGAACAGTATATGCAAGTTTACTACAAATATCCATTGTTTAGGTAGCCAATACATATATCAAATAATAAAATGCATCAACATGGCCACACGGACAAATATTATCCTAGGATCCAAAGAGGGTACCATTATTACCCAAGGCGTAGCAATAAGTACAGCAATCACATTCCATAAATACAGAAATTAATGAAATAGTTGAACTTTACCGTATTTGCTTTAAGAAGTGCCGTGTATATGGACTCAAGCTCTGATCTACGACCATCAAACTCTTCAATCTTTTTCCACTTTTTTTTTAGAGAATCTTCGGCTTCTTTCCTCTCGGCACATAACTTATTCAAGCGTTGTATTTCAGACATCAAGGTGTTTAAACTTGCCTTTAAACCAGCAACTTCTCTTTCCTTTGCCCAAACATCTAGCTGAATACATGTTAGAAGTATAAGCTGGTAAATTCCCACCACAAATTTTGATGTTAAAAATTATTTCTAGTATTAATAATTGGATAGAACAGAACAGGACAAAATGTTTCTTTCCTTTTTCTTCCAACTCATAACAGTAGAAAATGCTAATTCTTGAACAGTATTGGAAAATAAAAAATGGAACCTAAATAATTAAATTAAATTTATTAAAAGCAAAGATTCATCGGAGATAGAAAAAGATAAATTATTTATTGCTCCTACCCTACTATAAAATTTAATATAAAACAATATTTTCATAATTAAACATGTCGAGATGTTGATAGTTTAAAGACAATAAATCTTAGATAAACAAGGGCTCATAATTTCCTTGGTTTTTAATTCAATTTTACTGGGATTGGGAATATCAAATTTCATAATCTTCCCCCATGAACTATATCAAAAAAATATTTCTTACTTTATAACACCAAATTATCAAATCAGATTTACAGGCTACCTCAAAATAATTAGATGTGAAAAAGCTGAACCAAAGGTAATTTGTCATAAAAACAAATTTTGTATACTTGTATCTGTTGCTTTCTTAGAATGTAGTATAACCAAATCAATCATGTAAACATGTCCAAAGCTATTTAATATATATGTCCAAAGCAGCTTGAGACAATGTCTGAATAAACACTGGTAATTCGACTATTAGTCACTCCCTCCGGTTTCAAATAGAAGCACAAAAGAGCAAATGTCTCAGGATCTAAAACATAAGCAACTTTCAACAAACTTTATTAAAATTATTTTTCCTAAATTAAACTTCATTTAATTTAAATCATCTCATTTAATTTAAGTTGGCCTACTATTTTCGATAACACATTTATTAAGTTGAAACAGATTCCTGTGTACTACCATCTTCCAAGAAGAAGATAAGATGGGCGGCCACTTCTTCCCATTTCAGAGCATAAAGATCTGTCTTTTCTTTTAATCACCATATTTACATTGTAAAGTGCATATTCTGCTGAACATCTTTAATTCACATATATGGAATAATAACTGAACACAGACAAGGGTAATTCGGGACATGTTTTAAATTTTTTACTGTACCAGCACAAATATATAAAAATTGCTGATTTCTTGATCTGTGTGCAACATATTTTTTTGCTTAAATATAGAACCGGAGGGAGTATTTGTTAAAAGTTTTGTGGTGGTGGTGTGTGTGTGTGTGTGTGTGTGTGTATAACTTGCTTAAAGAGGACCTAATTCACTCTAAGTTTTAAATGAATAATACCTGAAGTTGTCTAAGACTTCCAACATTTTGAGATGTTGCTCCAATCCCAATTGAACGAGAAGTAACATCGGTGCCTCCATGCAGACGTTTCATAAGTTTTTCACACAAGTCCCTTGCTTCTGCAGCATTGTTTAGTGCATCTTCAGTAGCCAAAAATTGCTGAACATGAGCTTTCTGTGAACAGAGATACAACATTGGTTCAATAACCTTACTTAAGCCGACAAAACTATTCAGTCTAAGGATGAATAAAGACCTGTCTTTCAAGGAGCTGATTTTGACTTCCTCCTGGAGGCACATCAGCCCCAAGTTTGCCATTTCCATAAAGTGGATACTGTAGAGGAGAGCTCCCATCAGAAGAGGAAACATCCATAACTATGTTATTTTCATATTTGTACCTGATTGAAAATATGCAAGTTTGAATTATATCAATAGCATGCTTAACATACTTGCTAATAAGATAAAACTAACAGATAATTCATACTGAATACTTATACAAACATACTATTGTACTCTGGTTGGAAGGGGAACTAAATAATTGTATGCCTCTTTTAAATGCTTTGCAAATTTAGCATTTTGGTGGATATTTTTTGGGAAAGTTAAGCATTATATAGTAACAATTATTGATGATTTCTACATAAGCTCCCACCTTAAAAATTATAGTCACAGATGAACTAACAAGAGCATCAACAAAAAGTGAAAAAAGAAACTTCATATATTCTGATTTCTGATACCTCAAGATCTCTGCATCAGCTCTAACATCAATTTTCTCTATTTCTCTGGATATTAGACTTTTCAAGTGAGAAGTGTATGCAGTAACTGCCTGAAGTAATAGGGGAGGACTCTTTAGGCAATTCACAATAACTGTTCTAACCTCATCCGGAATTTGCCCATCAAAATCAAACCCCAGCTTTGCTGCTTCTGCCTGAGGATTTGCTAGAACGCCATTTCCTTCGTAAGCAGGAAAAGAACTTTGTATTTTCTCAACCATGTAAGCTACAAGAGATTCACACGCCTTTCTAATATTCTTTTCCCTTGTGGTTTCAATGACAATGACATCATCTGAAGATTTACTGCCCTTAACAGTAGAATAAACAGCTTCCTTCTCATTTTTTGCACTAAAACTATTTACCATTTCAACGGAAGAATCCACACCTGATCTTTGAGCATCCCTTGCTTGATTTATATAGTAACAGAGACGTTTATGGTATTCAGCAAATATTCTCGAAGCTTCATCACATTGGCGATCATAGGCCTCCAACATCACTTGCTTATGCCTGCAGAATGGTAAAGAACTCACTAATTATCTCAACCATTCAATGCCAGAACCATGACACGTTCATTATTTTTCTCATCTCTCTTTCAAACATATCATTGATACAGATACAAAAGCGCGCAAACTTTTCTCGTCAACAGTGATATTTAATCTCAGAAGCAAATTATTATACTAACAAGCAAAACCACAATATGCCTACGACAATAATCAAGGTGATAATAAACATTTGCAACATAAAAACAAATCAGTTTTTAGTTTCGACTACCAAAGCCAGCAGAAAAAAAGTGTTCTTTCTATCATGCAACAAAGTCGGCATCTCTTATTCAATATGTAGCATCGTAACTTTGGATTGAAAGCATGTTCCGTTTCTGACATATCTCAGTGACACGACACCAACACATTTAATAACATTCAGCCACTTTCGTGTTCTTAAATTGTTACTGGTGGTGTCTATGTATCAGTATCAGTGTTTCATGGCTTACTCATCTTTTTGCCCAATGAAGAACCAGGAGAATTCCACTTCAACCAAGTGCTACTGAATTGTAAACACTAACACCACAAGGAAGCATTTGACTCATCTAAGGAGAGTGCAGTTTAGAGATAATATAGGTAACTGTTACTGTTGAAATTTCATGGAACAATAGGAATTTGTTCAAATTCCACTATGTCAACGCTACAGCCGCTATATGACAACACTAAACCAAAGAGAGTGAAGTATAGAACTATGCATAACTACAACAGTTGAAATTCCAATAACTTCATAGTCTATTATAATTTATCACAAATTCAACCAGTGATTACACTACGGTCTTATCCCACCAAGTCTTATCCCACTAAGTGAATCGGATACATAATCAAACGGCGTCATAATATTCGATCAAAAACCATGTCTTTCTCCAATTCATTAATCTCTAGATCCTTCTAAATATCATCGCTTATAGTTTTTCTAGGTCTTCCCCTACCTCTAGTGATTTGACTCCCCTCCATCTAATCTACTCTCCTAACTACAGAATCCACAGTTCTTCTCTCTATATCCCCAAACGACCTAAGTCTAGTTTCTACTATAGATGCCACCCCAACTATCTCTCTAATGTTGTCATTTCTAATAGTATCCCGTCTAGTCTTACCACACATTCAACGCAACATCCTCATCTCTACTATGCTTAACGTATGCTTGTGCTGGTTCTTTACCGTCCAACACTCCGTCTCGTACAACACCACCAGTCTTACCACTGTCCGATAAAATATTCCCTTCCCTTCAATAACTTCATAGTTTATAATTATATAAATGCATTTTATTATCACAAATTGAACCAGTGATTACAATACAGTAATGATTCTTCACTAAACATTAATTAGGAGCAAAATCAAATAAAATCAAATCAAAATTACAAATTTAAATACAAAACATCAAAATTAGGTCAAAAATTCGAAACCAAAACCTGTAATTCGCCCGTTCATCAAGCATCCTCTTCCTCTCCGCTTCTTCCCTCGAAACCTCAAGCATCCTCGCCTTCAAATCCTTCCTCTGTCTCCTCACAACATTCCTCAACCTCTCAACCTCCTTCTTCACCGCATCTCTCTCCATCAACGCAACCTCAACTTCCTCCCCTTCTCTCTTCTCCTTCTTCCTCCCACCACCATCCCCCTCACCGTGAACCGTAATATTCCTCCTCACATTCCTCACCGTCTTCTCCGATTTCGCACGCGTTACGAGGAAATTCCATACCGGAATCATGTTCCCACGGCAGATTTTTCGGATCGATTCGACTGACGGTGAATGCGATTTTCCTCCGGCGGAAGCATATTGACCGAGTGGTCTGTATCCCATTTCTTTGTGAAGCCATTCGAGTATCGCTTCCGGTGACGGCGATGAAGATTGTTGCATTGCTGATATAATAACACTCGACGAGTTTAACCCAGTGACTCGGTCGAGTTAGTTAAGTTAAAAAAAAAAAAACTCGGTATCCGGTCCAATAATAAGCCACTAATCGGACTCTGTATCCGGTATCCGGTCCAAGAAGCGACTAAGGCGGAATCGAGTTAGTTATGATATGTTTATGGTTGGATCTGATAGTGGATGGTGGAGTGGAGTTGAAGTTTAACTCTAAGGAGTAAGAAGGGGTTATTCTCTTTGGAAGTATCTTTCTGATGTGATGATTCAGTGTTTGTTGTGGTTGTTGTCTTTGTCTTGTGTTGAGGAGAGGGAAATTGTTGAAGGTAGTGGTGTTTTCAAGATTTAGGAATTTTTCAAATTCTTTTTTGTTCAAGGAGGTTTACGTTGTATTAATGCTTTTTTTTTTTTTGAGGAAGTTGTATTAATGCAATTAAAATCCCAAATAAATAACTAAGAGAAAAACAAAAATACATCATGGAGCATATGTTTGTTTGTTTTTATTATTGATACGTATAACTCTAACCAACAATGAATTGGTTTAGTTTGTCAAAAAAACAATGAATTGGTTTAAATGATAATGAATTTATAGTATGTTTAGAATGGTGTCAATTTAAACAAAATCACGTTGAGAATCACGGCAATGCAGAACCTTGGTATACTAGCTTCAAAATTTTCACGGCGAAAATGCATTGAGACACGATATTGGGTTTCCAAACACACGCTTAGACTCTTAAGTGGTCAAGATTTCAATCAAAGTGTGAGTGCTAATGACTAAGTATGTTAATTTGTATCCGGAAGTGAAAATCTTTATGTAAAGCGGGTTATGTTATATTTATTTGTATTTTTTTTATACAAAATGTATAAATTTATTTTAAAAATGATATTTATTACTGTCATAAAAATATGTTAATTTTTCATTTGTTCTATAGTAAAATTTTGTTATTTTTTTACAACCAATTTTATTGAAAATAATAGAAGTTTGATTTTTTTTTTTTATATTTTATTGAGGTCGCTCCCAGGGTATCTTGAAGACGAGCGAACATGAGAAAATTTCCTCAAGGCATGGATACAAGATTTTCCCAGTGGCGGTGGAGTACTCCTCGTTGCCGCCCCATTGACCTCCCCACTAATGTTTATCCCATGAAAAACATCTTTTTTTTTCTTCTCAAATCAAGTTAACTTATTGATCAAATGCAGCTCGTGCTCTTTAAGTTTGATCTTTGTACTAGATCAGCCAATTTTATTTTTTTAATACTAACATAGTCCTTAAAAGAATATTACATTTCTATCGTTACATTTTTCTATCCAACTATATTAAAGTGTACTTACGTGCTTGTCAAACTCTCACGTGCCAAGTCCAAATCAACAAAAAATAATTGAATTGATCTATTTTTATCAAAAAAACAAAAAAAATATCAACATCTTCAGCTTATCATCTTCATCTTCATCTCTGTCTTCAAATCCAAGAGAAAAACAAAAACTTAAATTAAAAAGATTAATTATTTGAAAAATGGAAAATAAAATTAAAAATAAAAACACTGAAACACATACTAGAACAGTGAAGTTTACAAATTACAACACAACACCTCTCAATCTCGCCATCCTACACACTTACTTGCCCCAAGACATCATTGATAAAATCAGCAACATCAGACTTCATTTCAACCCTAATAGTGAAGATACCTCCATTTGATCTGATAATTCCAATGGAGTTAACACTGAGAAGGCCGATTTTTCTTGGCTTCTGAAGCTATTTGGTGGTGATGCCACATCCACCCCATGGTCTTGGATTTGGTGCTTTCAATTTTTTGAAGAAAAAAAATTCCTTATTTGGCTGGCTTGTAATGACTTTGTTCCTACTTTATCACTTTTGAATCATCGGAAACTTGCTACAACTAGTCTTTGTTCGCGGTGTTCATCCATTGACGAGTCCTTCCTCCATTGTATTTGTGGTTTCATATTTGTTGAGCTGTTCAACAATATGGACCCTCGTGATTGGCTCAAGCTTTGACTTACTTCACTCAGTTCCAACATCTTCTTTGTTGGTGGTCTTGAGAAATAGGAACCCTACTTCTCAAATGTTCCGATCCTTACTTACCTTCTTGTCATGGATGCTAGAAATTTGTATACCACGCCGATTTCTTGCTTCCACCATGCATCGCCTACTAGCCTTAAAGAGAGACGGGTCTAATGAAACTCATATAATCACATTTCAATGTTGATGGTACTATGGCAGCTATCTTGGTACCCCGTTAGAGAGGGCTATGAAGGCTTATTGTTTCGTCTTTCTGGGACTTGAATTTCAAATTTCTCAAGCAACATTGCAGAGCCACTAACATCCTGGTTGAGTTTCATGCTAATCATTGGAGGATTTTATAAACTAGAGAGACAAACTTCCAAGATGTTATTTGTTTTTCAAATTCACCATTAGAGATTATGTTGGATCGACAAGGAAGAAGACCAATTGATGGGACAAAAAAATAGTAATTCCAAAATGAAGTTTAAGAAAAAAACAATATTATTTAAATTACATATATTATATGTTTTTCTTGCAAGTTTTAGACGACAATTTCATTTAGGTCCTGCATTATGCATTTGTTTGCAAGCACAAAATCTAGAAGCTTGGCAAAAGGTATAGAGAGAGATATTACATGAAATTGGTTTGTTGCAAAAAGGGGCGATACACCATTGCTAATAAAGCCAACAAAGACAAAATGATGGGTTTGAATTAATTTTAAATACTATTAATTTTAAGGATCCAACCAATTCATACAATGTACACTAATAATTGGTTACATTTTGCATCCTAAAATTCTTATTAGTTAGCACAGGGTGTTCGCGGTTCGGTTTGGATCGACTTTGAGGTAAAAAATTAACCGATCCAAAATAAAAATCACGTGCGGTTCGGTTTGGATGATTATGTAAAAAAAAATCCAAACCGATCCGATCCAAATATATGCGGTTTAATTTGAATCAGTTTTTGGATATCCAAAGTGCAACATGTAATTTTTTTTATTAATATTAATATTACTCATACACCGTAAAATAATAGTTTGATACAAATATGACACAAATTTATTAAAAAAGTTAACATCACACAATGAAAATGATTGATTATATTTGAAATAGATGAATGAAAATGATTGATTATATTTGAAATAGATGAAGTAGTAATAATATAGATTAAATTAATGCAATATATAAGATTAAATACCAATAAGAAATATATTAATGCAATATATAATACTAATGAAATAATAAATAAGTATAAAAATATATTTTTTCGGTTCGGTTTGGTTCGATTCGATTTTGAAAAGGCAATCCGAAATCCAATCCGATCATAGCGGTTTTTCCAAAACAACATCCAAACACATCCAAAAATATTCGGTTTTTTGCGGTTTTCGGTTTTTTTGGATCGGTTTGCAGTTTTATTTTGGATCGGTTTGGATTTTAACACCCCTAAGCACATCCCTTGAATTACATTTAATCAGTTGGAAAAAAGGTTGACCAAACAACACCCATGCCATCATTTAAGAAAATAATATCTTGAACTATGGTTAAAAAAATATTAACAAAGGAAGAATAATTGAACTATGATTAAAAAAAATTACTAACAAAAGAAGAATAATTAAACGAGAAAAAGAAGAAATCCTTCCATTACAAGGCAAACTCTGAAAGTTGAAACCATGACAAAGATTCAATCTGAAATTGCACTCTTTCTTCCTTGCCAGTTTTGGCAGAGGAGAAAAGTATAAATGAAGAAACACAGCATGATGAGTTCAAACTTACAATCATGATGGTTCATAGAACTTAGATATATATTACTGTACATGATGAGTGCTTATCTGAAGTATTCACAATGTGTATGGTTGTATTTTCGTTTTGCTTCCGTTGTTGGCTTCATCAACGACAAAAAAACATTTAATCACGAAAGATTATGGCGATTCATCAAATAACATCACCTGCATCAAAACAAAAATAAAATAAACAACTCTCATGATTCATTTAACTTCAACTCCTAGTTCAGTATCAAATTTCAAATACACACTTTGTCATTATCCAATTTCAAGACCTCAAATCATGCTCACCACAAATATATTCAGTTCAAATTCAGTACACTAGAATATTTTAATCATTATAGAAAGAAGATCATAGGTGTATGTGTGTGTGCGTCAAAAGTAATATTGGAATCAATTTCAAGCAGACAGATTCTAAGAAGTAAGAACAGTGTTTATTATAATTTGTCATAAGGACAAAAATACTAAGAACCAATGAACTACAATTGCATTAGGACATGAGAGTAATTAATTTGTCATACGATCAAGTAACATATCTTTACAAAAGAATTCTGACGAAAAGGAGAAATGACTAGAAAATTATAAGTTCCAGATACTTCTTAGAAGATAATTACACTATATTCAGGTTAAGAAAACAAGGAATCCATGTAGAGGAGTGTTATTAACACAAATTTTGAAATCCTCTTCTCAAAGCACTTTATTGGGTAAAAATCAATGTTTTAAAAACCTGACCAAAGATTGAACTAGTGAGATCTCTGAGTCATGGTTTGATTGATTCAATCGGTTTAACTACGGTTGAATTAGATCTAGATCATATATAAATTAGTAAAAATGTATTAAAAAAGAAGTAAAATAAATAAACAAATGCATAAAACAAACTAGTTGAAACAAATCAACCAACCAACCGTGGTTCAACTCTGGTTCAATCCTGTTCAACCAGACTGCCATACAACCAGGACCAAATCAATTGGCGAACTAGCCAATTCCTGATTCAACCTGTTGAACAAGCTAGTCCCCTCCAATTTTTAAAACGTTGGTAATAATCATATAGAATCTCACTTTGGCCCTTAAGCAGATTTCCAATTAAAATCAAAACATGTGACAATACATCAGCACAGAACACTGTTGGGACTGGTAGAATTAGAACTCTTTTCTGGTTTGTATTGGAAATGACTGATCAAAGTTAGTTCACATCTATTGCACTCTTAACCAGAGACTTGGTCAGTTTGCTAGTGTTATTACTGGTTAAACTGACTAGTTCAACCTATTTCTCAGCCCACTGACTTTTGTGTGCTCTATGCTATTACTAGTGAACCAAAAGCAATTCAGTGAGAAAGAATTTGAAAGTACAACAAATTAAATATTACCTTCCCACAAACAGGACAGCTGTCACTTCTCTCCATCCACTCGTATATGCAACCAAGATGATAATGGTGATTACATTTTGTCACTATCTTTGGATTCTCTTCAGTGTATTCTGCAAGAGAAGTATTCACAGAAATATAAGAATATAACTGAAGTCCTGTTATTGTAACAGTCCGTTTGTTGGCATTAACATCCGTTTGTTTGCAACAAGGACCAATTTACAATTAAGAATTGGCCTCCAACGAGCCTCGCTGACCCAAAAACTGGGATACCGAGTGCAGGATGTCCGCTAATAGATGGAGGGAGAGGCGGTGCAAAACACAGAAGGTGGTGGGCTTGCAACAGGGAAGGAGATTTGTTCATAATAAAAAGCATAATGTGAATGAATAAGGTGTTTTATGTGCAAACACCCAAAAAAAAACCTGTAAAACGGCTCAAAATTAAGGGTGTCTAAGGGTTTTCTTCTTCAGAAACCATTGCAATGCAATAGTATCGTGAAACACATAAAATCTGTCTGTAAACATGGAGGCTGCTTCTCTATTATGAGAACCTATGCAGTGTTTGGGGGTGACCACCGACCGCAATACTGGCACTAATTGTTGCTATTGACAACAAAGATCCACAAGTATACCACAAAATTATAATACCCGAATTAAACAAATTAAGTCAAGATGTGTCAAAAAGCATCCTACATTTCCTACAAAAGTGAGTTCAAACATCAAGTGGTCTTCTACTGAAAATCCTAGTATTAAACAGCATGAAATTTAAAAAGTTACCTTCAAGACATGTTGGACAACAATCCTCCTCTTCTGATGATGCATACACAAGCGCAGCTCCAGTTGTAAGTTTTGCTGACGAAAGTCTTACTGAGGACTTGGAACGGTATTCCTTTGACCCATCTTTTCCGGTGGATTCTTTCCACTTACCACTCGAACTCAAAGATTCTGGATCTACATCCAAATCAACCCTTAGAGGTTCTGACTCTTCGTTCAAATGACTGGAACCCTTCTCACGTCTTGAAACAAGTCCGTCATGCTGTGAGCAGAAATGCCTAGGGTCTGCATCATAAGGTAACGGCCTTGGAGGAGAACGGTATATCTCAGCTAGAGAATTATCAAGTGATGCTGTATTAGTCATAGATGCTGCCCCCTGTACAGATGAAGGAAGTGCCTGCATTTCCCTTCTACGGAATATTGATGAATACTGAAATTCAAGGTGGAAAAAAGTTATATGGTGGAGTATAGTTCTAGTCAATAATATGAAGACTTGTCATTCTGAAAAAATTGCTTTAAGACTAAAATATTCTTCAAAATGTTGTGTAGAAAATATAAACGCACTTGGTAATGAAAATAAATGAATTTAAAATAAGATACTTAAGGTGCGTTGATGCATATTGAAGGAAAATATGAGTAGAGCAACACAAGATAAATAGTTACTCTGCAAGACTATTCTTTGTTTTGTACATTTTTCTATGTATGATGCACAAGTCAAATGAAATAATGTGGAACTTAAGACATTATCCTTTACACTCGGAGTGTCCAACATTGCTGTGTGTGTGTAAACGTTCTAATCCTAATATAATACAATATACAAATTAAATATGCACAAACACACATTTTATGTATGATGCACAACTCAAATGAAATAATGTGGAACTTACGACATTATCCTTTATACTTGGGAGTGTTCAACATTGCAGTGTGTAAACATCCTAATCCTAATATAATACAATATACAAATTAAACATGCACAAACACACAAAGATGAGAGAGAACAAAGGGTAGGGTTGCATTGGGATTTGGGTTGCCTGCTGTCACAATCTGACACAGTCAGCACATCAGTGACCACGGTCCAGATTTCACGTTTGGAATTTTAGATATAAAAAAAATCAAAATTTGCATAGAAATTTGGACCGTCATCCAAAGTTATTGAATGGTTGAACGCATGAATGCGTGGATTGCTGACTGCAAGCAATCCAAAACCGTTGCATTGGGTCAAGAAGTTGACTAAATATAAATTTTCAAACAATTTTTGTCTTATTCAGCCCCACATTTTTAAGCAAGTCAAACAAATCCTTAGATTATGGAGCATAAAAACGCTCTCCTCCGCAAAGTTGTAGATTGGCATAGGGCAGACAGAAGAGTTCAGAATTATAGACTTACAACAGCCGAAATGTTTTGTAGGAAGCAACCAACACAAACGCAGTTCCTATACACATGACTATGCGGATTCATGTAATCTTCAAAATCATCAACACTTAAACAAGAACAAATGGAACCCATGATTTCAGCTTCAAAATTTTCCCTTCTTTCAGTCTAAGACTCTCGCACTTTTCAGCACAACAGAACGCTGAAATATCGACTGTGTCAGATGCACACTATGCTAAAAAGCAGCCCCCAACAGCACGAATCAATGACAAAACTTTCGAAAACAAGGAGAGAGGATTCTAAGCTCGCAGAAGTTTAAATGCCTCTGCAAACTAGTACCCTCCCTCGTTTGTTCAGATGATCTGTAATATGAATAAACAGGTTCCAACTCTCTTGATCACCTGCAAAATACACCAAAATTGCATAAACATCACAAATTAAAAAAAAATCGAAGTAAAAGCTATCAGTCACTCAACATCATCAATCAAAACAACGAATTTTCTTAAAGTTTGTATTGAGTTGATCAGTGCAACAATTTTATTTTATTTTTAAGAGGATCAGTGCAACAATTAACGGATGCTAATGCTTAAAAGTCCAAAACAGCTTATACGCAAAACACCATTGGCACATAAATTCTTTTTCCATAAAGCATAAAATATTAATATTATTTTGTCTTAATACTCCGGTTCCAGAGGAAGAGACCCCGTTAATCCAGAGTTCAGCGGGAAAGTAAGTAAAGTCTGATGAAAAATTGTTTCAGGTTAAAAAATCAGTATCCAACATATAACAAAACTGAAATTCAAAAAGATTATTACAAATTTGAGTGTTTCAAAGGAAAGCTATAGTTTTGTTTATAATGTTCCTTCAAACCATGGTAAAAAATAATTCTTTACTTCACTCATAAGCTATGAGTACATCAATCAACATAGAAACATGATCATTTATCTTATTCAGCTAAAAAATCACAATCACTAATTTTAATAAAAAAAACAACAATCCATAATCATAAAAACATAAAACATAGCAGAATCAAAAAACAGATAAAAACTTTTTCAGATTATTCAGTTTAATAAGAAAAATCAATTTTCAACAAAAAATCAAAATTGAAAAAAACAAAACTTGATGATAGAAAAAACATATAGAAAAATACCCAGTTGCGATAATAGAATAAAAAGTAAAAAAAAGGATGAAAAAGGGAATTGGGTAATTGAGAAAAGGGAAAAAAGGTTGAATTTTTAGGGTACCTGAGAAAGGATTTTTCTAACGCGATGCTGTTGTGGGAGATTGATTATGATGAAGGTGGTTCGAAGAATTGAATTGAATTGAGATGATTGATGTTGAAATTGTGAAATTGGGGTTTTCTAAAAAAGGGGTTTTGGCGTTTTCGGTGGAATATCAATGATTTCGCTAATTAGAGGAATCAATTGCATATAACATAGGCGCACTTTTTATTTTGTTTCTCTTTATATTCAAATAGACTCTCTAAGATAAACAAAAGAAATTTTTTTTTTTTCCTTAAAAAAAAAAGTATATTTTTTAAGGAAAACAAAATAAAAGTTATTTTATTTTGAGCAATGATTTTTTGAGGGAGTAAAGTCTAACCTTTTTATTTTTTTCCCTAAAAAAAATTAAAAAAAATGAATAAAGTCTAACCTGATAAAATAAAAAAATTATTATTATGAATATTTTAAGACTGGATCTTTCGTTATTTCATTTGTCATAGAATATATTTTTAGACTGAATCTTTCATTATTTATTTTTTTAACAATTGAATCTTTCATTATTTCTGTTATATCTTTAAACAAATTTCATTTTAAAAATCATATATCTTTTAATAAGTTGTTTTAGACTGACTTTATTATATTTGTTATATTGTTGGTAAAAGATAAGCATAGTTTGATATTATTTAAAGGGTTTTTCTAGAAGCCACTCATGAAGGTGTCTTTTAGCAACTCACACCTCAAGGTGTGATTTTCACTTTTTAGTTATAACTTTGCTAAAAGACACCTTCATAAAAATTATTTTGTGTCTTTTAGCAAATGCTCATAGAATAACGTGCTAAAAGACATCTTTTTCTAGCAAAACCCTTATTTAAAACTCCCAAACATATGTTTTCTAATAGTGTTATTTGGACCGACTGTTTTTTCATTTTAATTATACTCTTAAACAAATTCGATTATAAGAATGTTAATTTGTTGGCATCATTCAAAAAGATAAGAATTTATATTATATTTGCTATATTTTTTTTTTAAGATATTATGTTTTTTATATTGCTGGTATCATTGAAAAAGATAAGTATAATTTGTTACACTATGAAAGTGCAAAATATCTATTATGTATACTTATAATTTTAATCAAAATCAAAATAAATTTAATCAAAATTTCATAAAAACTACTCTCGTAATTTATAGGCATTAACACAATATTAAAACAGGACAGACGGGTACCCGTCCAAACGCTAGTAGATATAATTTTTAGGGTTAAATATGTTTTTCATTCCTATAAATATGTCAACTTTTCGTCTTAGTCCCTCTAAAAAATTTCTTCAACTTTGAGTCCTTAAAAATTTTCCATCTTCACTTTTGGTCTCTCTTTTAAAATAAACTCATGCGTAGAAAGATGAAGATTTCATGCTAAGATTCATGATGTCTCAACAAATCTTGGGAAGAATCTACTCCTAACCCCCTTGCTTTGTGTTTCTCTCTCTAGATATGCCCTAGTTCTCTCTCTAAAAACCAGAAAAATGTAATAATACAGTGATAAATTCCATGGAAAGAGAAAAGAAAGCTATTTATACGGGCTAAGTCTGGACAAACTTTCTTATAGCTAAATTCACTCGCTATAAGCGAGTTGCACGAAATCTGCTCTGCACCAATGGTTGTGCTCCACGTGCCCCTTATCCTGTTGAACTTCTTGAACTCGCTATGAACACGCTTATATCGTGTAGGCTTTGGACAAAACACGCTTATAGCATGTAAGTCGCTTATGGCGAGTTGGCTTGAAAACTGGGCCTTCCTTGAAACACGCTTTAGGCGTGTTGGCTCTGGAGGAATTTCGCTCCTGGCTAAAAACTCGCTTATGGCGAGTTTCACTTTTGTACTTTGACTGATTTTTGGTCCTTGCTTGTATTTTCCTACACAAAAAGGGTAGAGTAAGACATAAAAAGCATAAATGACATAAATGCACACAATTGAACCTTTTCCATAGATAACTTGTAAACAAGTCACTCAAATGCCTAAACTAACACATGAATTATATTACTTTTGAGCACTTATCACATATCTTTTTCTCTCTCAACAACATAAACTTGAGGATCGATTACCCCGTTCCACACTCTATTGTTTCTTTGTTACCAGATACTCCATAACACACAACAAAATAAAGCCGCATCTTCCTTAAAGAAATATTGCAAGACTTTGAAGATAATATTCTTGTTATCCATATTTTGTTGTAGCAAAATACACATAGAAGAAAAGAAAGGCAACATACTCCAAACATTTAAGCTACTTGGACATTGAAAAAATTAAATGAAGCGTATCCTCACTGCCCACCGTACAAAGTATACAATTCATAGGACATGTAACTCTTTTATCTTTTAAGTGTATACGAGTTGGTAAGCAATTCCTAAATATTTGCCACATAAAGTTTTTTTTTTACCTTTGGGGGAATCTTGAGCTTTCAAATTAGATTCCAAGAGCCTTGTACTTTGAAGTGGGATATATCAAGCAATTATGCACACAAAACACAGTATGCACTACGAGCAGAGTATTCACCATGATTTTTTATTTTTTTTCTAGACGAGTCGATTTGTCGTCATTGACGATAGAGTGGTGTGTTCACCATATGTTCAACTACCATCTGATAAAAAATTGTCTGCAAGAAAGGTAGATTCCACTCATTGCGGTCATGCATCATGTAATCTGAGACTCTAAGATCAGCTAGAGGAAAATCTCCATCAACTTGTGAAATAAGTGAAACATCATTTACAATCCACTTGTTCTACCAAACCGAGATATCCTCCCCATCACCTATCCTCCACCTGTTTCTAGCTTCGAGAATAAATTTAGAGTTACACATGATTCGCCATAAAAAGCTAGGTTTATGTCCCAAAGTCGACTCAAAGAAATTGCATCTAGGATAGTATCTTGCCTTGTAAAGTCTAGCTACCAACAAATCATGATTTGTTATAAGTCTCTAACTCTTTACGTAACATAGCTAGATTAAAGGTAGGTAAACTTTTGAAACTTATAACTCCATCATTCTTGTGCATAGACAGTTGATCCTAAGAAAACCAGTTAATACATCTACGTTGACCTCCCGAATGACACCACCAAAAGAAATTCATCATTATTTCAATTTCATCATAAAGAGAGACAGGAAGAGTGAACAAACTCATAAAGTAGGTAGGGATAGATTGAAAAACATATTTGATTAGAACTTCACGACCGGCTTTTGAGAAGCTTTTACTACTCCATGAATTGATCTTCTTCCAAATTCTATCTCTGATAAAACTAAAAGTAGATTTTTTGCTTGTGCCTATCATAGAAGGAGCCCCAAATATTTGCCAATACCTAGAACAACTTGCACACTCAAAATGCGTGCAATATTAATATGATTTGTAGTTAAAACATCTATGCTACAAAAAATGTCTGATTTTTGGTGGTTTACCACCTAACCAAAAACTCTTATAGGTAATAAAATGGCTCGGAAGGTCGGCATACTTGAGTAATTATGAATAATTTGTTTTATTATATTATATTATATTGTGTGCTTATTATTTTCATACTTTTTTCATCATGGAAAACATTTTCATTAGTTTGAAACGTATTTATTTACAATAGTTTTTTACATTATTTAAGAAAAAGCTTTTACATGTTTAAACGTGTTATTATAAAATATAATTGAAATATGTACTCAAAAAAATATAATTTAAATAGATTATCATATAAACTCACACCCTTTAAATAATTTGTTAAATCTTAAAATATAGTTTAATTTCATTAATATATTAACTCGTTAATCTATTTAAATACATGTTAGATCACTTATATAAATATGTTAGATCACTTATATTTGTTCGAATCCCTGACACTTCACTTCTTCACATTTAAATTGTGTGAATTTCAGTCACTAGACTACTTGACAAAAAAAAAATGTTAATATAAAATAAGTCTTTAAGTAAGTTTATAGTTCATAATATGTTTTCAAAAAGGACAAATTCATTAAAAAAATAAATCTATAACATATAACATCTCAAGCATAGCAGGGTTTAAGTTTTCTACTCACATCAGGTTTAGGTCTTGAAAAAGCTTGTTCAAATAGACTATTAAAAGATAGAGTTAATTAAGTAAATAATCTCTATAATTATTCAAATTTTATTTTTAGTCCTTAATAAAACACTTTTTAGTTTTTGTTACATTTTCCTTTAGCATTTTAAAAAAAGAATGCTGCCAGAAAATTTTGCGGGAACTAAAAATGCTGGTGCAAGATTTTATAGGAATTAAAAATGTTGTTGGAAAATTTTGCAGAGACTAAAAAGTGCAATTTTTTTGTAAGAACTAAGAGGAAGTTCTGAATATCTTAAAGACCATTTACTTAATTTATCCCAAAAAAATATAGATTTTTTTGGAGTGAAAAGAAGACAGACTTAGAAAGTAAAATAATATTGTATTATTTATTTATGATCTATCTCTTTTTAAATAGAGTCTCTTTGTTATATTTTTACCTCACCTCGTTTAAATTTTAAAAAAATGTAGTTTTAAGAGAGTTTTCATCTATTTATTATTATATACTTCCTTAAAAAAATGTATTTATTATACACTCTTTCAAAAAATCTATTTATTATATAGGTTTTATTAATTTGTCAAAAAAATATAGGTTTTATTAAAAAATAAGAATAAAAAATATATAATTGTTTTAAATAAAATGTTGGTTTGGATGATATTTTTTACAAGAATTTGAATAAGTTTCTTGAAAATCATATCAGTGGTTGAGTTTTCTATAAAATATATTATAATAAACAAATATGAAATAATTTCTGAAATTTTTAGAACGTCGAATATATATATAAACAGCCCTAAAATCTATTATTGAATAAGGCTATTTCAGCCCTTATAACTGCCCATTGTGTGTTGAACTTTCTTTTTTTGAAAAAAATTGTTCTTGAACTTGGTGGGTGGGTACTGGGTAGGGTAGAGGAATCTATATCCCTTCCCAACTTTATGTTATTAAAATTCTCAGACGACAATGACCCTATTTTCTAATAAGTCCCTACCCTACACGTTATCGGAATTGGACTCTTACACCACCCTTATTTCTTTATGATTTATTAGAGGCAAATTATACAATGGAACACCATCAAAGCTTTTTAAAAGTTTTTTTAGAGAAGGTTTCTTTTCACTGCCAAAAAAAAAGAAAGAGAAGGTTTCTTTTCAGACATGGTTGGCTTCTCTTCTTGAGGGTGTTTGGCATATGGTTTGATTCGGTTTTAAACTTAAAATTTATATGAATTGTAAGATAAAAAAATATGCGGTTTGGTTTGGTTTTGTTGACTTTCAAAACTAAATCCAAACAAAATCATCACGGTTGGGTTGGATCAGGTGGTGCGGTTTTCTTTGAGACAATACAAATTTTTGTTTCCAACATTAAAAACATGGACAAAAAGTAATCTTATTCTATAAAAAATGCAAAAGACTAAGATTTTATCTAAAAGTTCAAGTAACACGAAAATACATTTTTAAAATAAAAAACAAAGAAGAAACTAAACAAGAGGAAAACTCTGTCATTTTATAAAAGTTTCCATGAGTATTGATTTATGTGGAATGTGTTTAATTAGTGTTTTCTTATGTTGGAGTTTAGTTTGGATTGGTTCGGTTGATAAAATAAAAACTACAAACCAAACCATATGCGGTTGAGTAAGAAAATGATTCGAATACATCCGAACCAAATACGGTTTTTTGCTTCGATTTGCGGTTTTTCTATTGGGTTAGTTCGGTTTTTAATACCCCTAATCTTCTTATCATTTTCGTTGATCTTGTTTTGGTGATTCGGTTTATACCCCTAACCTTTGTTTTCCTTTTTCATTTTAATAAGACATTTAAAAAGATAGTATAAAATTTGTGGTAGATTGAGGTGCCAACATAGTTAGAATGTTAATGAGTTATCATGATGCAACCATCTCCAATTTTGCTAAACAAAATCAACAAAATAGGGAGAGAAAAAAAAAGTTTTCAATTTACCCCTCTAGGATTGACATATATTCTGTACACGTTTCCATAACAAAACTTAGATTTCAAGTTCTATGTATAGAAAAGGAGCATTCAAAGAATAAATGCTGAGAAGTTTCAGGATTACACGGGCAAAGATTGCAAATAGAAGGCAATTGACAAACTCTAAGCATCAAATTGTCATCAATATGGAGCTTATTGTGTAGAAGCCTCCATATCATTAGACTTAGAAGGGGGAATAAAGATTCTGACCTGTTGGTGATTGATGAGCAAAATCTTCCCAAGAGTAAGCATAGCAGAAGGAGAGTGCTTCCAAACATCTTCTGCATATAATGTATGAGATAGCAGAGACATATTAGTTTCCTTTAATTAAATCTAGCATCCCGTCTTCCACTAACTTTGTGATGCTTCTGCTTAAGACATATTCTGCTATGCAAAAAAGGAGGGGAGATAATGGGTCTCCTTGTCTGACACCCCTTTTGCAAGAAAAGTAACCATGACTCTTACCATCAATAGTAACTGAGAGTTTTGCTGAATAAAGGATGGTTTAATCCAATTGCAAAACTTATCACAAAAACCAAAGGTTTTGAGAAATTTTATCAAAAAATTCCAGTCAAGAGTGTCAAAGGCTTTGGAGATGTCAATCTTCAGAGCCAAGTTACCACCAAATGTCTTCTTATGCAACAAGTTGATTCCCTCAGAAGTTAAACAAATACAGTCTCTGATTTGCCTTCCATGAATAAAGCCTCTCTGCTCACAAGAGATGATAGATGACATGATGGAAGATAATCTGTCAGCAATTATTTTGGAAACAATTTTGAATTTAAAATTTGCCATAGCAATAGGCCGATAAAGCTCCACTGCATCAACATTTTGAGTTTCGGGGATGAGCACCATTGAATTAGCATTGTAATTAGGGAGAATCCAGTTAGTAGTAAAAAATTCCAGAACAGCAGCCACTACATCATGCTTGATAATATTCCAATAAGTTTGAAAAAAGCCATAACTGCTTAAAAAATTTCTTCTTGAGATGGGAGCAAGGTAAACATGTTATTGATGTTATTAGAGATTACGTTAGGTATGACATCTTCAACGATACCATTATTCTGCAAAAAAGTTAGTTCAAGCAGCAAATTTAAACAGCAGTCACCAGAGTTATAACACAAAAATTAAAACAAAATATAATAAACCCATATGAGATCAATGTATCAACCTTAGAGAAGGCCACCAAAATTATTAAAACACAAAAAGTCACAAAATAAACTGTTTCTAACTCTTCTCATTGTACAATATTACATAAACTGCAAGCTATTTAAGGAACTCCTAGCTACTCCACACTACTAAAATAACAAAAATTAGTGAGGGATATTTAGTGAGGGAAAACGTGAAATCCCTCTCTAATTCCGTCACTAAATTTTGCGACCAAAGAATTTGTGAGGAATTTCATTTTTTCCGTCACTAATTTCCCTCGCTA
>Ga0315914_1000153_pt1 | contig 66769 bp, 28 predicted proteins | sample MpolenodulesMG_FD_203920 | JGI IMG/M metagenome (GOLD analysis project Ga0315914, IMG submission 203920) | Medicago polymorpha root nodule microbial communities from Los Angeles, California, United States - elongated nodules | ecosystem: Host-associated > Plants > Roots > Nodule | place: USA...
AGTAAAGTATATCCTCCATTTTTGGCTTCCAAATGGAGTAGTTTGTAGAAGTGAGTTTAATCATCGTACCAGTGTTCTCCTCCATTTAATTTACACTATAATCTCGAGCTCCAACCGGAGCTCTGATGCCACTTGTTGGGCTCGACGAGCTTAACGCAAGTGTAAATTAAAATTCCTAAATCCAAAAAAGAGTTTGGATCTTGTAGCGCAGCGGTAGCGATAAAAAATGAACACCAATATTTAACGTGGAAAACCCTCTAATACCGAGGGAAAAACCACGGGACAAACTCCGAAAAATATTCTACTATATTTAAGAATATTACAATATTCTCTCCACTCTCTTACACACACAAGAGATACAATATAGTGTTTCCCGTGAAACCTACTTCTATTCTAATGCTATTATTTTGTAGCATCTAGAAGTTATAAAGATGATACCCACCCGGTGTATTTTTCCTACACTCTCTGGATTTACTCAACACGCTATTTTTCCTCTCACACACTTCTACACACAGAAGCTTTGTATTTTCACTTCTGCTTCGATGCTGAAGCTATATTTCTTTCTTGAGCTCAGATGATTTTCTTCACATGTCAAGGCCTCTATTTATACATGAAATGTGGCTATGTGAATTCAATTCTCCTTTGTCAAATGATACTGCAAGCCAAATGTGAAATCTGCATCACATTTACTTTTCAAAGATATCAGCACCGCAAGCTACAACATAGCCTCACTGTAGAAGAAGATTTTACATCATGCATTTACTGCATAGTTGAAACTTTGGCAATTGCTATTAGCAATTGTCTTTGGCTGGACATAACCGACACGTGGTGGGGCCAACATAATGTTCACACCAAAACTAGATTTACTATTAATAGGATCATTAGCATCACTATTCATTTTAGCTCTGTACAAGATGGTCTGCCAAACAAACAGCCTGTAAATAAGTAAGCTCATAAAGCAAATATCAAGTTTTGGAATAACTTAAACATTCATTCAACAAGATAAATTATCAATAAAAGTGTACATGAAACTGATTTAAAGAAGCTCTAATTTATAATACAGCATAGTACTGTTGATCCCAACTTCACTCTACTTCTGAGATGACATCTAGCTCCAAGTTCAAACGCCTAGCATTTGTTCTAGTTGCAGATGCAGAGGCAAAAGGATTAGATGGCATCTCTAACTTCTCACCATTTCCTTCCAGCATTTGAACCACAGCTTTCATGGTCGGACGATTCGCTGGGTGCCACTGAATACACCAAAGTCCCACGATTGATAGCTTCTTTGGAATTCTACTATCTTCTTCTCCTTCTATATGGATTTTTATATCTTCATTGTTCTCTAGAAGATTATAAATCCATTCTGGATACTGAACATGACTCTTATTTTCAGCCGTGACATCGGTTACTTTCCTTCCTCCAACAATTTCAAGAAGCAGCATTCCATAACTATAAACGTCTGACTTATAAGAAACATTGCCAAAGTTCCTAGAAAATACCTCTGGCGCAATGTAGCCCAAAGTTCCCCTAGCCGCGGTCATCGAAACTATACTTTTTTTCCTTGGAACACAGTTTGGCCAAAGCAAAATCAGAAATTTTGGGTGTGAAGTTGTCGTCTAGCAATACATTATGAGGTTTGATATCGAAATGGAGAATTAGTTTATCACAACCTTGATGAAGATACTCAATTCCCTTAGCTATACCAAGAGAAATGTTTTGGAGCCTTTCCCAACCTAAAAAGACATCTTTAGCATCAGCTGACGATATGAACCTTTTGGTAAAAAATCATACACCAAGGCTCGTCTGTGTCCATCTGCACAAAATCCAACCAAGCGAGCCACATTGACGTGGTGAATTTGACACATTGCTTCCATTTCATTGATGAACTCTTGCCCATTTCCTGTTGAGTTGTTTAGGACCTTAACAGCTACTTGAACTTCGTTTGATAGCTTTCCTTTGAAAACAGATCCAAAAGCTCCCTGCCCCAGTTCTTCCTTAAACTGATTTGTAATTCTTTTTATATCTGCATAAGTGTATCTGGCAGGCTTAAGAGCTTTATAATCCTTCAAAAACTTTTTGATTCTTATGTAATTCTTCCTTTCAATGAAAGCCACATAGATACAATATGCTGTGACTCCAGCAATCATAAGAGAAAATGGGCCTACGATCCCACCTGCATGTACGTGAAGTGAAACATTATAAAACAAATCAATCACAAGTAATATGCAACCTTTTTTTTATAATATAAATAGGCAACTTAATTCCTATAATTATCTTCACTTTTAGTTTTTTCCTTCAATTTATTTAGTATACGAGTTTGTGCCTAAATATATATCAAACATATGTTGATAAGAACTAGAGCGATAATCCCTTCACACAAAAATAAAAATAAAAATAACAAAAATTAGGGTGATAATATGCAAAAAGGATTAATATGAATCATATAAATAAAAATAAGAATGATTAATATGATACATATAAGTTCAAAACCTCATAGATTTGAGAACCAAGTTGTGAATGGGGAATAATTTCAATCATTAATTTAAGTAGCCTATTTCAGTTTACTAATTGTCGAACTTGTATCTCCAACCATAATGGCAAACAAGATGGAGCTTTGGAAAGCTTACCAACAATCACCTTCCCTTTTGATGAACCTGCAAAATAAAATTGAAGATATGAGCTTCATATGACTGAATATATATTACAACATCATAATTTCTATGTGCAATTATATAGAAGAAACCATACCTTTAATGATTCCTATGCATTTGAACTTGTGTTGAGATGTGTTTCTTTTGGCCTTGCATTGCCCACCTTTTTGTTCACAGTTTCTGCAATCTGGTTGGAACCAGTTGAGACCAGCATCAACGTAGTTGTTAAACAAAGAATTAGGCAACAATACAAGGTTTTGGATTCTGGTACAGGATAGAAAGGGCGTCCATATTACTGATGATATGGAATACACTGCTATAACTTCAAATCCCGGAACATTGAGACAAGAAAAGTTTCCAGATGTTATTATATAAGAACTGTCATCTGTGTTTCTGGGAGAAGTCCCTGAACAATTGAATAAAACATATTCACGGAGTTCAAAATCATCATTGAACCGAAAAGGAGATGAGGATATATTGAAATTAGGAACTTGTTTGTGAAGGCAGAATTCAGGATAAGATACTGTTATGACTTGTGAAGTGTAGTTTATGGTTTTGACAATGGTTTTAGTAGAGAAGGGGAGTTCCAACACTGTTTGGTTGGTGTCTGTGCAATATAGTTCATACCAGGAATTTTTGTAGCCACAACATTGTGGCTGTCTTCCATTGAGTCTGAACGGGAATCTTATGAATGGTCCATGAATACCATCACAACTTGATTTTTGCATTGATCATCACAGGAACTAGTTTCTGCAACTGCAACTGAAGTTAAGAAGGAGAACAAGAACACATGGATGAGGTTTTTTAGCCAAATAGCCATTGCTGATCAATAATCATGTCCATCTAACAAATCAGTAAGACTTATTGACCTAGTGCAGCTGTGCATTGACCATGAGCATCACTGGTTCACACTTCTGTTTGAATAAAATTTAGAAGTCTCTTTGGAAAAAAATATCTCACTAAATATACAAGTAAATCTTTCAAATTACTAGATGTATTTACTGTTTACTCTAAATAGACACCTAACTAATACGAAATTGTATTTTGTACTTCGTGTCAAAACTTTAAAAGGGGAAATGATTGTTAGGTCAGCTTGTGTTGTGTGTCCCTCACACGACCCAAACATTAGACTGGACCAATTTTTTACACTCCAACCCGATAAAATTAATCCGGTGAGGTGCAAGTTCAATAAGGATGGTCCATACAAAGACAATCCCAAGTAACCAAATACTACTACATAAATATATATTTTTAAAAGAAAAATTGAAAACTACTGCATGTGGCTTATAGGAACCAACTAATCTAGGCAAACAACATGTTCCTGCCTAAGTGCCTTCTTAGCAAGTTAACAGTTTCACGACACAAGACAGCTTTATTTCACTATTGTAGCTGCAATTTTAAATTCATTGATAACTAATTGAGATGTTATGCAAATTAGTGGTATAAATGGACTCCACCCAATAATATTTTATAGTATTTCACATTATCTAATTATTTAAACAATTCAACAACATTCAAGCGAATCAACCCTGACCTATCTCTTTGTTTTACATGGTGTATGTCTTGAGACATCTTTTGTACGTGATTGCTGTTGGTTTGACCCGGCCCAGACCGATAGCATTCGGTCTAGGACAGGCCCATGGGCATGACTGGGTTTTAAAGGATCAAATATGAGTGGTGAGAAGAGCAAGAATTGACCTGAAAGTGAGGGTGGGACCCAGCCATCAAACATTATTGGGGTTGACTCAAAGTCAACTGAAATGAATTAGTCCAGTGAGTCAGCCATGACTGACCGAGTCGAGCAGATGCTTAAAATTGCAAAGATCGATCTTATCCAAGGAAATTAAAATGGCTATGTCGTGCGGGGTAATGATCATTTTCATTGCCTTGGTAACATGGATATGTCTGTTTACCTATCTTTTACCGGAACGTGTATGCAACATTCTATATGGGTTCCCATGCGGAATCATATTCAAAGAATCATTTGGAGAGGGGTGTGCGAATCCCAGTTTCGAAGTGATATGTGAAAACAACAAATCCGTAATTTACTTCAACTATGGCGAAAGTCACGCCCACGCCATTATAGCTTCTAATTCTTCATCATTCCGTTACATCAAAACTGGAGTTAGTCCCGATAATAACTGTCCTATCATCAGACATGTATGATGGTTATGAGATGCGAAAAACCGGTAGATTATGACAAGTATTGGAATATTTCTCCACGGAGATGTGGTGAGGAAAAGCAACTTTATTATTTATATGCACTAGAGGATTCCTACGACGAAGATTATTCTTTTGTGAGAAACATAGCAGAGTCATGCAGAGTAGAGACGAAGGTAATGATTAGTTGGTGGGATGCAAAGGTGAAATGTAATAGCAAGTGTGGGTATCCAGAGGTTCACAGTGAATGGAATTGAGCTTCGTTGGCGACCAATTCGCTGTGAACAGCAGCAGAAAGACATAGACGCAGAGAGTCGCCGGGAATGGGGAAGGGCACGATTGCCACTCCGCTGCATTTACTTAGATGCAGCATACACTTGCCTTGAAATCGGAAAAACTCGTAAGTCAATTAAATTACATTGTTGCTATTTTTTATTTTGATTTTTCAGAATGAAACAGGGCCTTACCAATATACTAAACGAGTACAAGTGAAATGGTTTTGTTTAACATCATCAAGAAACCATTACCTAATTGGATCAGGACAGACATCGTAAAAAAAATAGTACTAGGGTCATCAGGACATCCCAAGTTAGCCAACTCGTCTGATGTCTTGTTAGCCTAATGATAGGAATGACAATCTTAACCTCCCAATTTTGTTGCAATGGCCGACGAATACTCATGATAACTGCACTAGAGTCTACACATAACTCCACAAATTTGAAGCCTCGACAAAACGTCAGTTGAAGGCTCATCACACCCCACAACTCAGCAATAAAAGCACTACATCAAATTGCCGTTTTCTCTTCATACCGAGGTTATAATATTTCAAACCACTCCACCTCATTGCCTACAAAGAAAACAAATCAAGTTTCATGTCAATAGGTACGACAGTAGCCATATATGCAAATATTGACAAATTTAATCCAATGTAAGAGAGGTAATGCATAGATTAAAAAATTGACGAAACCACACGGATAAGTATAAAGTTAAGAAGAAGAAAAATTAGTAGGTGAGGTGAAGAATTAATGCGAGTAGGAGATAAATATCGCGATCCCCACATGAAGAACTCAAAAAACAAACCAATTTATGCAGTTTAAACTCTTCCCAATTTCATATCTAATCTATTCAAGTGTGTGTTCCAAGACATAATCATGATCCTACTCCACAAACTCGATACTACTTTTTTTTAAGAGAAACTCGATAATCATACTTTTTAACCAAATAAACCACAATCTGTTTTTGGTTACATCCAAATTAGCCACAATTTGAATATTAAAAACATGTGGAAAAATAATAATTATAAGTTTTCTTTTCCGAAAAGAACTTACAAGAAATTCAATAGAATATTCAACATTCTTCTATGGATGATCAACAAATTTGTATTGTATTGTATTATGGATTAGAATAATCTATTTATTAATAATTTGATATATTTGCACAGTGCTCGCATGGGTTGTTGCAAAATTTGTTCTTGGATCACCCTTTGTGGTTGCGGTCTTGATATGTAAATGGAGAAAAAAGCATTTATCAATATATGACACGGTTGAAGATTTTATCCAAAGTCACAACAATTTCATGCCCATTAGATATTCTTACTCTCAAATTAAAACAATGACCAAACATTTCAAGAATAAGTTGGGAGAAGGAGGCTACGGTTCTGTCTATGAAGGAGAGCTTCGAAGCAAACACAAAGTAGCTGTTAAGTTATTGACCAAGTCCCAAACCAATGGACAAGACTTCATCAATGAAGTTGCAACAATCGGAAGCATTCGTCATGTCAATGTGGTGCAGCTGATTGGATTTTGTGCAGAAAGAACTAAGCAAGCTTTGATCTATGAGTTCATGCTTAATGGTTCTCTTGATAAACACACATTTTCACAAGAGCAAGGAAACTCGTTCTCATTAAGCTATGATAAAATCTATAACATTGCTCTTGGAATCGCTCGTGGAATTCAATACTTACATCAAGGTTGTGACATGCAAATCATACATTTTGATATAAAACCTCATAACATTCTTCTTGATGAGAATTTCAACCCGAAAATATCTGACTTTGGTTTGGCGAAGTTGTACCGAATAGATCAAAGCATTTTAACTTTAACAGAAGCAAGAGGAACAATGGGGTACATGGCTCCAGAGTTGTTGTACAAGAACATTGGAAGCATATCTCACAAAGCTGACGTTTATAGTTTTGGAATGATGTTGATGGAAATAGCAGGTAGAAAAAAGAACAAAGATTGTATAGAGAATTATTAGCAAGATTACTTTGCTAGATGGATTTATGATCAATTTGAGGAAACAATAGATACAAACAATGGAACACAGGAGGAAAAGAATATTGCAATGAAGATGATTGTGATTGCCTTGAAATGCATACAAATGAAACCAGATGATCGCCCCTCAATGAATGAAGTGATAGATATGCTTGAAGGAGATGAAGTTCCACAACACCTTCCACCTGATCCTGAACCTCTCTTAACCTGGCAAAGGACGTCAGCAGATGCAAATGAATTCGATGGGAATGAATGAAATTGATACTATTGGTTCCGATTATCATGCAAACATTAAAGGATACTATTAGATGAGTGCTAGTTTTTTTTTTTCCATGTATTTTGGTTTCTTTACTTTTATTAGCATATGTTAATTTAAAAACTATCATAATTACATACTCACTCATCAAACATGCATGTAAAATGTAATCTATTATAATTATAATTTTCATCATGAACAATCTTATAGACTTTCATCATGCAATTGAAGCAAGATCTACATCTTTACAACGTTCGCGCATATCAAGGCGCTAAGGCTTCTGCCTTTAGCTAAATGCTCTGCTTTGATCCTCTGGCTATGCTCCTAATATTGCATGTTCCATATGTTTCGTAGTTTCTGAGTTATGGGAGAACTCGTTTGTGGCATGTGAGATGTGACCCCTAAAGAAGATATCAAATGAGCGCTATATATTTCCATGAGGGGTCACATGTTGTACATGTGTTTTAACTCTTGTTTGATTTGGCCATCTTAGATTTTTCGGTTAAAACCACGGTCTGAATTCAGAATGGTTTGAAAAAAACAGATTCATGGACACAAGTTTGGGCAAATTAATGAAAGTGAAAGTTTGAAAAAAACAGATTCATGGACGCAAGTTTGGACAACTTAATGAAAATATACAAAAACTAATCACACAAGTGGATTTCTAACATTAATACTGTAATGTTCTCGAAGGACAAAAAAATGTTTGGACATTTAATTTCATTCACTATCAAAGCTTTTTTGAGCAAACATTTTATTTATATATATACTTATCATTGAGTCATTGACAACTTAAGACCAGGGGCTGGTTGAACATACTTATCATACTCGAAATATATATACATTTTCTAGTATTGTTCACAATTTATTTTGATTTCTACATCATCTAATGTCAAAGCACGTATATAAATAAATCAATCTAACTCACGAGATTTTTCTGGTCCTCGTCCTGGTACATCGATATTGTACATGTTAATCACATCTTTCAGTGAAAATGCAGGGATTATAACAAAACCCAAATTAAAAAAGATATCAAAAATACAGCATTCAATAAATAAGATGTACTTGAAAGAAGAAAAAAAATTAAAAAACATGATGTCGAAAAGATGTCTGAGGTAGAGAGTACTTATTATTCTAGTTCAAGATATCTCAACAAGTTCTCCATTCAAAAATGGGATTTATACTACTACTATATGCTCCAACGCATCATATCATATTCTATATATTACTGATACAAAGTAATGTAAGTTAAATTCCCCGCTTGAATTGCATGACTAATTAAATCTTTAAAAAAATGATCAGATCCATTGATATCCAATTTCCAAAAAGGGCTACAACACAGCCAACAAATTATTCAATGCTCAAAGCTTGAATTCAACAGCAAAATGCTTGACCATCACCTATAACCCATAACTTTTCTCCAATTTCTGGAGCTGGTTGAGGAAAATCCATGTCATCTGCCATAAGCATTATATAAACTTGAGAAAAACACTCAAATATAAATTAATAATAATAGTTAGAAAAAAATAACAAAGGCAAAACAAAACAAAAAAAACCATGTAAGGAGAATAGTACCATGACATGGGGAGCAATCCTAACACAGTAGACAGGGAATCCGGTGTAAAATTTGAAGGGTCCTCCTGCTTTGAAGGTTTTGACGGCACAGTCAAGAGAGCCGGTGTATGGGTATTTTCCTTCAGCATCAGGTTGCATCTTCTGAATCTGTGTCTTCACATAATCAAATGGCAAACTGCAAGCCGCTGCGAAAAATCCAGATACACTACTTGCACCTGAAGAAGAGATTCAGTAGCAAATGGTGAGGTTAAACTCTTTTTTCCAGTATAATAAAAAAGGACATGTAGTTTAATTAATGCACAGAGTCCACATGGAATATCATATTTCCAATTAGAAGAAAATTGGTAATCAATGAAAGGAGAATTCCCTTACATAACTTAGACTAGAAATTTTGATACATAATTGTCATATTGTATAAGCTTCTGAAATATCCAAGACTACCGATCGTACCATAATCACAACTTGGAATGCAACTAATAGAAACAAAAAACATCAGACGAACTTCAAGACACAAATTGCAAGAGCACTGATACAAACAAAAACATGTGGCTACAGGCGAATAACAAAATATGCCATCTCTTGGGTAAAGAGTTTGTGAACACAGTACCATGGATATTGGCCAGATAAAGAACCAGATTCACTACTTCAAAGAACAATGAATTGATAGTTTGATTAAGGATAAGTTTAATTATTTGCAACATGAATACCAACTAACTACAGCAAAACAAGGTTAAAGTTTTCCGTTGTCTTTTAAAAGGCTGACGCATGGTCTAAAATTAAGTGAGCTAGGGCCATCAAATTTTATTAGGTTGTTCCAGTTCACTTTTGATGTGTGAACAATTCTTTTTTTTTTTTTTGAAGAAGTGAACAATTCTTAAAACGATAGTTTGAGCAAAAAAATAAGATAGGCAAAAATACATAGGCAACCTCTTCAAAGTTCACTGAGTTAATAATTCACATAGACACTCCCCAAAACTAAATTGTAGCAATCATACACACTAAAAGAATTTACTTGACCAAAAAACTTTCAGACCTAAGTGTAATTTGTTAAGGGTATCCTACCCAACTAGAAAGAAATGCCCAGTTAAATAAAAAAATGAATTTATAATCTACAAGTATTTTGCGCACCGCTGGATCTGATTGTTCACAAATTTGTAAAATTTGTTCTGCAATAAAATTATTCAAGTTGTATAACCAGATACAACCTTCATCTTCATGTGTGACACTACTTGTATTGTCAAACAAAAAAAAAAAAAGAGGAATGCATTTATTAAATAATTACTAAACTACAGGGATATAAATTTTAGCAATGCAAACTTGACATTAGGGCAGTAAATAAGCTGAGCCAACTGTTGTGCCTACTGAGCTCAATTCAGAAAGAGATGATAATTTGACTTATTAAATGAACAAAACTTGAGCTTATATACATTAAACTTGTTATCTTGAGAACCGCCTTGAATAACAGTGATTCTTTTGAATATATATTAGAATTCAGCTTTACTATTGTTTTGCTAAACTGTTTTTTGAACAATATATGTAAAAACAATTTTGAACAAGTTACAAAATTGAAATTAACCCACTGAGCATAAAAGACTCAATTTATACAAGATTAGCTCATAAAGTCAGGGAGCTTAAATTAAGCCAAATTGGACCATGAAATTAAGACTGATTTCTTATTCAGTTAAGCACTTGAATTTGAATTGAATTGGGCCTGACTTGGAAAGTTCAACTCATTCCAACCCTACTCAAGATGGTATCTACTTCAACCAGTATATTGTTCTATCAAAAACCTTGTACTCAAAATACGATCTTGACTTAAAAGCAATTTTTAAATGTGCAAATAATCACAACCAAACATGAACTAAGATGAAATATTTCAGTTTATTACAATCAGGATTGTATATCTAAAGGAAAAATAAAATACAATTATAGCACAAGAAAGGATTTACTTAATACATATCATAATACCTATGATATATATGAGTCTGGTTTACTGACAACACAGCTCTACATTAAAGGGGAGAGAATGTTATGTAATCCCACCAATTAGCTAGTAAATACAATAGTTAGCCAGAAAGCTAGCTAGAGAGCGAGAGTCCATTCGATATGATGAATAAAGGGGAGATTGGGGGATTTTATCAACTGTGGTGTAATGGAAATAGGGAGGAAGATTAGATGATGGCTTATGTTCTCTATAAAAAAAGGTCAACTATGTTTTTAGTATTTGATTTTCAATTCACTCGTTGAGTAACCCTTATCATCCAATATTAGATTTCAAAACCTTAAGATTCTACATTGCCACTCAATCCCTTAAGCAAAGTAGAGATCAAAAATTAGTCTTCAATTCATCAAATATGTTCTGATTCGTATACTTCAAGTGCCGCTACTGACAGCCTAGAGTACATTGGTGAATTAACTTTTCCCATTATTGTTAGTTTCAAAAGGATAAACTACATTCTCAAATGATGAAAGGATAGGCCAAGAGTAATATCTTTTATTATTTGCCTATATAACACAAACTCCACAAAAATGAAACAGGGCATTTTATTGTCCTAAACAGCAAAGAAACAGAATAGGCAAAGACTATATCATCGAGCAAATTTTGCAGATAAAGTAATTGTAGATGAAGATGATGGCGACTCTCCTAATAAAAAGTTTGACTAATTTATTCTTTTATAAAAAGGGGTTTGTGGAATACTTTTGAAACATCAAGGGAACAATATGTAATCACACAATAGTAGCATAAAGTATTGACACTTGCTAAAAGATTTGGCAATATGTTCAAGTAATATTAGTCAACAATATCAAAATGGTTACTTACCAACCACAGTAGTCATTTCACCTAGACCAACGGTATCCTTGAAGAACTCAACACTTTGATCATAAGAAGCAAGCATCCCCATGTTCAATGCCATGGCTCTTACTACAGTAGGCCCAGCACCTTTCCACAGTGAAAGAATCCCTTCATCTGCACCGATACGGTAAAGTGCCTGGAAGGCGTTTGTGTAGTTTCGGCGCTGAGCAAGAGGTAAAGTTGCATCAGCCTGCATACGAATGAGTGCCAAATCAGCTGGACTACCAACAGTTGCTCCAATTGCACCAGCAGTCAGCCCACATAGAGCTTTTTGGTAGAGTGGCAGGGGCTTGCCATCATTAGCCTCAATTGCTTTATTTGTCAAGATTCTACAAAATCATAAAAACCAATAAGTAAGGCACCCGTTAACACCATAAAAAATGCATTCCATAACCAATGTGAATGACAAACACAAAGGCTCGTAAAGAAAATCAATAAAACATGTCCTTTTAAATGGATTAAGGGCCGATTCATTTGTGAACTTTAAATAAAAACACAATGTAATTGTAGGATGGATGTTTAAAAAACAACAAATATGTAATTTCTCAAGAAAGCTCCAAAAGAACTTACGAAAGAAAATCCAATTCCAGATCCAATTGTGATGAATAATGTGATCATAAGTCATAACAACTCACCTAAACGTTCCAAGACGAGCAGTAGTGTAAGTAGCCTGCCTGAGTAACCCAGCTGATAGACCCTGCAAGAAGTGATTCAGCTTAGACACCACTAAATCCATACCTCAACAAAGGATGAATGACAAAACCAAAGCCTAAAATGTCAAATCCAATGACTCAATAAATTCATAAGCCAAAGCAAACAATATAAAAAATCCCCTTCAACTCACAGATCTAAAAGCAGGTAAATAAAACAATTAAAATGAATCATAGTCAATATCACAATCATCCCACATTGAAATTATCAACACAAATCTTATCCACTAAGAACAAAGCAATCAAAGATCTATCTATAATTGAAGAAAATTGAAACAACATCTAGAAAAAAGAAGAAAAATAACCTTATAGAAGGCACCAACACCCTCATTCTTAAGCATGGTAGAGGTGACACTAGCAGCTGAACCTTGACCCAGTTGAATCCTAACCTGAATTCAAAACAAAAAAACACAGATCTGAGTTCAATGAGAAAAATAAAACAGACCCAGATACCAATTCATCCAAAAAGTAAAGAAAAATGAAAACTCAAGAACATACCTTGATCATATCAATAGGTTGAATAACACAAGTAGCGAGCATACCAGAAGCACCACCATTGACGAAAGGCTTGATTGTTGGCCAGAAACCAGCAGCAACAGGCTTAGGCTTCTTCTCGTCTCCCATTGTTGGTGTTAGCGAGGTTGATGAGAGAAATGAAGCGAAGAAAACGAGGGAGAACGAGAGAGAAGAAAGAGTTTATTTGATTTGATTTAAGAGAAGTGAAGAACGAATCTAGTGGAAGAGTTTTATAAGCTCTTAATTGTTTTTTGTTTGTGGCTTGCAAAAAACACACACTCTTTCTCTCTCTTCTTCTTAGCCCAACAAACAAGGAAAAAAAATGAAAAGGAATCGAGTTAATAATGTTATGTTTTTATTTTTGTTGAATTTATTGACCTTACCTTTTCCATATTTTACGAAACTGGTTTTCAGCCACTGGAGTGGAATATCAATCTTCATTTCTAGTTAAAAGTATTTTGGATTGGATTTTACTCATTTTTTGATTGACTTTGCATTTTCAGATATTTATGAATTTTTAAAAAAAATTAGCATAATAAAATGATATGTTGTGTGATTTTGGCTAAATGTATTTGTCAAAATGTTTCAAAAAATCTATTTTTCTTTTTGAAAGAATGTTTTAAAAATCTATGTATAGCAATTAATCTCGTATTGTTTTTTGAGTAAGTGTGCTTAATTCATGTCAATATGAGGAGATCATTTGCATTTTATAAAATATTTGTAAATTATTTTATTGAAATAAAAATTGTACAGATATTCAAATATCTACATTTTTTTGGTGCAACAATATCTACATTTTAACTTAAGTGTATAAATGCATAATTTTTGTTAAAAAATTATACCAACAAATAAGTTCAAGATTTGAAAACTCGTAAAGTGAAATAATTTACACGGTAGTTTTTAATTGAATGCTTCTTCATTATTCCTTGCAACATAAATGCAGTTAACTATTTGTAAACACCTGATATTTTTTAAGTAAATCACAAAGTTTGTCCATGGTTTTGTAGAATGCCCTCAAATAAGACTCTAAGATTATGAATAGTTGAAAAATTATTCTCATTTTAATTGTCTCTTATCTTTTTTTTCCGTCTCTAAATAATTGTCATTTTAGAATACATATGCAACATCTAATAAGAGTGTTTCACAACGAAGAGACAATCGTTATTTTTTGTCAAACTTTACTTGCATATCGATCGAACTCTGGATTACTACGACGCTTCTCCTGACAGAAGTGAATCCAAAATAAAAAATAACCTTGAAGATTTGTATATAGGGAAGCGTTTTACGAACACTAACAAAGTCAGCTGGAAAGCACCTCACACATGATTGGGTTTAAAGGAGCATTGATGGCTTGGTTTCTACGGCTAGAGGCAACGAAGCAAGCTGTGGTGGTGTGATGCGTGATCAACCTTACAACTGGATCAAAGATTTTATGAAGTGATTCTCATATGATCATAATTACTCCGGTCAATTGTGAAAGTTTAGAGAATGAAAAAAAAAAACTAATTTACTACTACATATGGTAAATATATTTATTGTTATACCCAACAAACACAGTATTTTTATTTTTTTTTTTGTTTTTGGAAAAGAGTAAAAACAACATATTTAACCTGAAAGAAAAAGAAAGAAGGCTGGCCTTAGGTAAGTGCCCCTTGGAGGTCGGTTGCTTTCATATCTTGGAAGGAATGAGCATTAGTTAAATTAACTAATTAAAGGGTGTAAGTACTAAGAGTATCCCTAAAAAAGAATAAGAGTATAATGCAAGCAATGCCCATCCTGATGGTAGTGGAGTATGGTCCACTCCCGATACTACATCGATGTGCTAATTTCTCATACTTTGCTTGACAATGTTAGCAGTACAATTCTCGATATCTTTTTTATGATAATAAAGCAATACAATTTTTAATACTTTGACCATGTATGTTATTTAAACATGTTTACATTGCTCTTGCTAAATAAGGAATAAATAAGTCTTATTAGAAAAAGAAAAGAAGTGTGGTCAACAACATACCCTATTTTCCTAAAAAAGAAATACCATATTAATATTTAATAAGAAAGGCACCAAACAAAATATGTCAACCTCTATAATTTATTTTGCTCCAATTGCTTTTTTCTATTACGAAGAAAATAGATACATGAAATAAATTAGTAATTTAGTGGATTCCATCGGTGGATCTCAATAGGTTATCATTTGTGTCTATCTCTTTTATAAATGAACAATAAATAAAGCAAAATAAATGGAACAAAGTTGACCTCTTTGTTTTTTACCATGAAGTGCGATGAAACTAGAGACATTGAGAAAACATAAACAACTAGTCATAAAATGTTATCATAATTGATTGTGATGGTCGAATTAGTTAATCAACCTATTGAAATTAGCGATTGCCTATTACATATTGATAAGTGTGGAAACAACGTGTATGTCATTCAAATATGCACTGGCTCTACTTAATTTTTATATATACAATGATCAATTGTAAATTAAACTAGATGTATCTATCACACATGGACATCAAGAGTAAAATAAGCAAGATACGAAGGGCATTTTAGAGCATTGACAAATAAGGTTTGGCATGTTCAATGTTGGTGTTCCACACGAGGATGTGTGATTCCATGTGTGCCAACTTGTAGAAAGTGGTTGGTTTGGCAGAGGATATAAATCTTGTGGAAGCTTAGCACTGTCCCACTATCTTAATTCTCAAAGTAAGAATCTCTCCCTTTGGATTCGCCAACGAATGGCGATTATTACATTAAACTTGTGTTCTTCAATGAATGTGCATTTGTTTTTATCTGAATTATTTTGATTTTTTTAACGGACAAAAACAAAAGATTTTAAAAAGGTTATGATGGTTTAAGATAATGAAAACTGTATTATTTTACAGCCAGACAAATCTCAAGGAAAACATTTTATATTCGATTTTCCTACCACATGCATTTTTAAATCTTGATCCAGCACAGACAGGCATGGCAACAAATCACTACCATACTCGTTTTAGATGATCAATTGGGAAGGGAGGCTGATCAACAAGATTTTTTTTAGGTTGGAATAGTTTTATATATTTAATTTCATATATTTCATCATTATTGTAATATAGAATTGCAGTGCCACAAGGACCATATGACATTAAAAAAACAATTAATAACGTAAATACAAGGCCTTATCATCAACCCATGCAGGCTTCTTTGCATTGTAATAGAAAAATGCAATCATCTGAACCAGCTCATCTGCAGTTCTGAGTTCTGCAAAGACATAAGCAACAGTGCATCATTATGAGGATAGAACATAGACAAGAAGAAAAAGCATGCCTTGATGCCAAAACAAACAAAAACTATGCTTCTTGTACACACATTGAAGGTGAAGAGAATGAGTAAAAATCTCACCTTTTTCCCTGTACACCATCTTATTCCCTCGTAGAAACAAAATTTGAGGACATTCTCGAACTTTCAGGGCATAAGCCAAGTCTTTTTCGATGTTAATGTCAATCTTAATTGCCTACAATAGGAAATTTAAAGTAATATGTAATTATGGAAAACATAAGAGACTCCAGGTGTTATACGGCGAGGTTACCGCCTGTAACACTTGTGTACTGATGAATAACAGAAAAGATAAATCTAACTAGTGACTAGGGAGTGATCATGGAGTAGGGTTTATAGTGATAAAAAGCAGACATCATTTATTTTCATTTCAGGTAATGTAATAGATGAAAAATGCAGTTTTAGTACACTGAAAAGAAATTGACCATACCCTGGGAGGTAACCGATCTTTAGCACTCCAGTACACCTTTATTGCTTTCTCCAGCTCTTTCAAATTTTTCCAGTTATCATTTGCCCTGTGGAATAACAAAATCAAACACCAAAGGCTGGATTTAGCTATAAGTTGTCAGGGAGTCTAGAAGCATCAGGAGCAGCAGCGAGCTGACTAGAACATGACATATTCACTCGAAAAGCATTGAGTATACAGAATCACCTTTTTATATATCATTTATTTAGTCCAATCCTAAGCATTCACATTTTAATTCCAACATAGGTAACTAGGAATTATTTAAATCTATCAACATATCATTATAATGATGTGGGCATTTACATACATTCGAATTTTAAAATAAAAAATACATATAACTAACACAATCGATACATAAATTCATTTCTAATACACTTTTTTATTTATTCCTACATTCAACCTATTGGTTTTTTGCCTTGTAAATTACAATACCTACGAATAAATTATAATCATCTCTTGGGAACAACTGACATCTTAAATGCAAAAAGCAAGTAAATCACCGTCAACACAAAATATTTTGAAAATTTGGATTTTTTATAGAGAAAAATCAATTTCAGGAAAGCATATAAAGATTTAAGACACTATATAACGGTTAATCCGAGTCTGTAGTTGCACAGAAGCACTTAAGACTTTTTTTTTTTTTTTGAGGGAAGAAGCACTTAAGACTTGTTCACATGACTTCAAGCATATAACCAACAAATGCATGTTTTCTTTGAAAGGCTTATATATGAAGTATTGCCTGAAATTTTACCATACTTAACTCCATCAAAACCATATAAGAATAGGAATTAGTAGTACCTGTTATAGCGTTCAAAAACAAGTACGATTAAAGGGCTTGGATGGAAAGCAAAACTCTCCCACTCCAAACAATTGATCTCCTGCACCCAATTATCCTCAGTCTCCCCTTCCCAATCAATTTCAGCACCATCATCTCCTACAACATTCTTAATTGGATGCTTCTCAAAATACTCTGAAGCTCGTATTCCCCACCCGACATCTGTATCCAATGGCCAGCTCTCACTCTCTTCCTCAATCACCGCCTTCTCTCCACTACCATCTTCCTCTTCTTCCTCCTCCTCATCACTATCATCATTGCTGTGTTCTGGTTTTGATTCAGAATCATCACCAACACTGTCCTTCATTATATCTTTATGATTCTCCAAAGCACCCGCATTTTGTTGCCGAATTGCAGCAAACGTGTTTTCCAGTCTGTCGCGTACAAAATCTTCGACTTTCATAGCCTCACTTTTACGACCGCGTCTTGGCTTCCTTGGAATTGTTGTTGGAAATTTATCCTCAGAGTCTCTATCATCCTTATTAATGGATACACCATCTCCACGTTGGAAACTTTTCCCCTTATTTTTTGGTCTTTGTTTGGATACAGGATTAGGTTCGGGTTCGGGTTTTGAACTAGAATTTGTAGAAACAGAACATGATATTGATATAGGCTTTACAATGTGGTGGGTAGATAAAGTGGAATAAGATAAGAATCTCGAATGAGAAAAAGGTGAGAACGTTCGAGGCACAAGAGCGGTTTGGAGAATAAGCATTTTGTTGAATAGAAGTTTAAAAGGAATTGAAAGGTTTGGTTGTGTAATTTTAACAAACAGTTGGTGCTCAAAACACGCGGGAACACAAATACTCACTAAACTAACTACTTACTATAATTGGGGTTTCAAAAAGAAGCTTCTGAGAAGAAAATGAACCAATGTATACCTTGTTGTAGTTGTGACTATTTGAATGTTCTACTTTTCTTTTCCCTCTTTTCCTCCTAGCTCGTTAATTTTTGGTAACCAAGCTATGCTACTACTCTGTTTTCTGTATCGCCACGTATGTATATAAGATCTTTTAATCCAGTTTTCTGTTTGGAGTACTAGTCCATAGTAAAGAGGAATCACTTATAATTTGAATTCTTAAATAAATATCCTAAGAAAAGAATATGCATCGTGTTTTTACAATAATTAGTTAATCCTATGATTACGAGCCTTACAATTAAAAAAAAGATAAGAACCGTTGTTTTATTGTTTATTTCAAAAAGTAAAAGATATAATCTAAGTTAGGAGTGTCCAAGTTTATGGCCTAGGTTTAGTATGTTGGTGTATATTCGAGATATGTTTAATAGGTGTTGGAACATCACCAAGAGATGTTTGACACCTGTGTTCAAAGCATGTCTGAGAAGTGTTGGTGTCTAAAATGTATCTGACATACAAACAATTTAGTATGACTCTAATAGTTTTGTTAACAACAAATTGAGTTCGGGGTTTTTGTTGATCGGGTTAAAAAATTTGAGCTAACTTTTGGGTCATTTTTTCTCTTTGATTCTATATATTATTAACATAAACTAACTCAAGTTCAAGTTTCTATTAACCATATAGAGAATCAATATAGAGTAAGTTGTTGTTAACAATATAGAAAATCAAATTAAGTGACCAAAAAGTTAATTCAAGGATGAGATCTAACTCATTGAACACTTTCTAACACCGTGTTAAGGTTTTTCATGTGCTAGTTTCGGATAAGATATGAATTTGAATTTGCAAATATTAAAAAAAAATGCAAAATTCACATGCACTACATACATAAAATATCCCTTCTAAAACATTGTTAAAGTGAATGGTTGTAACTTGTAATTCTACAATTAATTTTGTTTTTTTCCATGATACTTGTTAAACAATTTTTATTCTTCCTAAAAAAAAAAAAAATTAATTTATTCTTCATTCAATCGCACATCACAAGAGTCGCTTATTTTTATAACTTAGCTTATATGCGTAGGACTTCAACCGGCAGAAATTTATTCTATTCTATGTTATTGTAGTTAAAATCTTCAAGTGAACTCTATTCTATTCTATATTATTGTAGTTAAAAATTTTAAGGTTTTTCTGTGTTAGCGATATATTTGAATTTGCATATGCCAAAAAAAAAAAAAAGCAAAATTCACCTGTACTGCAGAAAGAAAATGTCCCTTCTAAAACATTGTTATAACAACATTGTATGAATGGTTGTAACTTGTAATTCTATAATTAGTTTTACTTTTCTCCATGATACTAAGTAAACAAATTTTAAATTCATTCATACACACATCACCAGTGTCGCTTATTTTCATAACTTTGCTTATACGCCTAGGACTTCACGTGGCAGAAATTTATTCTATCCTATATTATTGTAGTTAAATCTTCAAGCTTCCAAATCAAAGGATTTACTGTCTTGTTCATCCCTCACTTATTTATCAACATGAAGAGGAGTGCCTGTCCTCGTCTACCTGAGAATTCTTGGTCACTAAAGTCTGCTCTGAATTGATAGTTCATGCTTCATCTGATCCCTCATTACCCTCCTCAGGATTTTGTTGGAAGATGTTCGAGGAAACTCGGGGACTATTTTAACAACGCTGACCTGAAACAATGTAATGAAAAGAGTTGGTTGTGAGTGTTGGACATCAGTTAAACCCAAGTCAGTTCAGTTTTCACTTTTCAAATGGTAAACAATAAGCTGCAATCAATTGATGATTGTTAAAATTCAACCAAGGGGTCAGACCTTAAACAAAGGATTGAGGTTGCTTTGAATAGCTTTAGAAAATTTCATCCTTAGAGTTTCTGCATTTGAACTGTATCCTTCCTTTAGAACTACAAATATAACAAGCTGTTCTGGGCCCCTATTTTCAGTTGCAACACCGACTGCAGCTGTCTCCAAAATGCATTCATCAGCCCTGTCACATACACGCTCAATTTCTATTGAACTTGTCTGCATACCAGCAACAGAAAATTCTACGTGTGAATAACATTATCCAGTCCATATAATGCCAAAGAGTGATGTTCATGTTAAGTTAAACACACTTCATTAAGCTAATAAAAGAATTAAATGCACAGGAATTCTCCTCTTATTTCCATTTTTTCTCCTGTCTTCCCTGGATTATGATTTTGACTACTCTCAGATTCATTGAAATTCATAGTAGTTTTCTTATTATGCATTCTTCCTGAAAGAGTCATACCTTTATTCCACCAAGATTCATGGTGTCATCAGCCCTCCCTTGTACGATGATATAGCCACCAACCATTCTCTTGATTATATCTCCATGTCTCCTAAGAACCTGCTAATACACATATCATGATAGACATGGAAAGTTATAGCAATAATAGCAGAATGAGACTAGTCAAATTTCAAAGTAGTTGTATCGAAATGTGTCGGTATGTCAAGACAAAATGGAAAAATCATTCTAAGCATATTAATTGAAGTAGTAGATACCTTTCCTTTATACAAGGGCATTCCTTTAAAGTAAACCTCATCATGGTCGGCATTCAGTAATCTATCAGATGCTCCAAGAGAGACCGGAAATAAACCCACTTCACCAACACAAGGAACATTTTCTGGCTGTCATATTGGTCAAAGAGAGCAATAAATCAGAAAACCTATCAATAAATTTAAGAGTGCAATAGGGACTGAAAGTTACAAGAAAAAATTGGTGAACATAGGGCTAGCATAAAAACTAGACATGTACAGTAACAAGTATTGAAAAAGATTCATGTGCAGAATTCAAATTGATGGCCATTAGGAACTATGGATCATAGATTTTGAGACTAGGGTGTCTGATTGGCCATTATCACGCCAACATACTCTGCAGCACTGACACTTCTGATCAGAGGCGTACACATGTGATAACATTCAATTAATTCATTCTTTTAAATTATCAGTGTCCAGTGTTTGTGTGTTATCAGTGCTTCATAATAACCTTTCCGTTCCCTAGTCTGGAAGATGAAGTAAGCACACATCCATCACCTTTGCCACAACAAAACTATACTGATGTATTGGCACAATGTAATGTGGTGAGAAGTGGCAGACTAGCAGCACAAGTAAATAAAATTATAACCAAAGAATATAAATTATCCAGAAAAAGTTCTTACATAAGGAACTCCATTGTCGTCAAGAATGACAAAGCCAGTTGTCATTGATGCTGTGCTGAATGCTCCAAAAGCTTGAGGCTGCAGGGGACTTCCCGTAATGTAACTGGACGCAAGCTCAGTTCCTCCACATAATTCAATGATTGGATTGTAATAAGACTTTGAAGAAAGCCATAGATCATCATCAACATTTGATGTTTCTCCAGTGGAACAAAATAACCTGCATACAACAAGGGCAGTTTAGTTCATCTTTCTTAGTAGCTATTTTATTCTTTACACTTTCAATAGATATTACTTTATTTTTGTCCAATCTAAGCCCTCCATACATCGAGTACTCTTCCAAGATTTCACTAAACTTGGAACGGTTCCCAAAATGGTAACACCTGCATCCTGAACAATCATAGTACAATGAGTAAAGTTGTGCCTCGGTGTGATGTATTTGCTGAGAAGGAAAATAGATGATAGGCATGTTATAGAATCTGTGTTTAAATTAAAATCTGAGAATGCTGTATAGATACAACGATGTACAGTTACCGTTACTACATAGAATCATTACCCTATTTAAATTATTTCGAACACTCCCCCTCCAACTGAAACTTATAAATCATATTTGTTACATATATAACTAATTTAAAGTGTACACATCTTCCAATTTATGAAGCTAGTGATAATGTTTCTAGATTAGATCTTTCCTTCAATGAAATGACATTCTATCTCAAATGTTTGGTTCCCTTGTGGAATATTGGATTTGAGAGATATGCAGGGGAGTCTGATTATCATAAACGCGTTTCATCTATGTAACATCCCCAAACACATTAGTTCTTTAAGCAACTTTTTGAGTCAGAGTTTGATGATAGTAAACGAATAGTGGATTTGAGGTGATGATGATATAGAGTCAGACGCCAACCTTATTCCATCGAGAATGGTCAACTATAGGAATGAAATAGATTTTCGTGGTGAGATGGTCTTTATACTGTGAGTGGATCCTCTCCGTTTCTCATTCCCGTTATTTCCTCCATTATTATCAGGAATGTAAAATATGCTTTTGTGGTATCAGGTGGGGTACAAATATCCCCTGTATACCCCAACACTTTAGTAATCAAGAGGAGAACTGTAGTAATGGTTCTCATTACAAATCAGTGTTTATATGTTTGTTTGTTGTTCCAACATTTTAGTTGATCAAAACAATAATTGATAACCACCATATACAGAAGAAAATACTAAATAAATTAATTATTTATCTATAGAAAAATTATTAAAGTATTTCAAGTAATGAAATATTAACTTGGAAGACTCACCTGAACAAATTTCCCAAAACCATGGCCTTGAGGAGATCCGTGGTACAAAGCAAGAGTTGCACCATTTAGAAAGCAATGATATAACAAAGTAGGTCCTATCACCCATCCCAAATTTGTAGGCCAGCAGTAGACATCTCCAACTTGAACGTCAATAGCAGCCCATCCATCAGCAGCACTTCGTATTGGGGCAAGTTGAGTCCAAGGAATAGCTTTTGGATCTCCTGATAAAAGCCAACATATTACCAGAAAAGCATTATAATGAGTGGTCTCTACCTGATATGTCATACATAATACGGGATAATCTTTACCTGTGGTTCCAGATGAGAATAGTATATTAGTGACAGAATCGATCGATTGATAGACTGGAGAGTAATGAGCTGATCTGCAAAGAGTCGGGTGTTAAGGTCAGACTAAACAAAACTTACGAAAGAGAAAACATGAAATTTCTCAATCTGTCTCATTTGACCCCGTTTTCGGGACATTTTGCTGTGAGTATTTAGTATGTACAAGTGACCGCTTAATTAAATTAAGGTATTGTCTAATGAATTCATTGCAATATGCAATACCTGGAGCTCTGACTTCCAGAAGAGAGAAAATCTTTCCATGACAAGTCTTGTTCCCTTAATTGTACAGCTACATCATCACCTATCACAGGGAGCACGATAACTTTACTTGCAGCTGCCTCAATGACTCGACTGCAAAGACAAATATGCAGAATAAGATCTCAAATGATATATGTGCTTAAAGAACGGTTGTAAATCCATCTAACAACCATTCAAACAGTATTATCAAGCTCAAGTTAAGGACAGTAAAGCAGTCTGAGAGAAGTAGTCAAGTAAGTATTTTCTATATCAGCATCTAGAATTGAAACATTAATTAATTACTGCATCAATAGATTATCAATACATAACCTAGCTATCGTAAATAAAAGTTATTTCCACTTGACATGTCAACTATCTTTAAATAAATCAGACTAAGGCATCATAACAATGACCCAGACCCGAGTAAAGTATGATTTTGGTATTCAAAAGTTAAAGTGCTGCCAAAAATGCAGTAACAAGTACTAGTGATTTATTTTACCTGTACAAGGGGATTTTCCTGCCACCTCCTGATATGAAATCCTGAAAACAAAAGCTGAGTGAAATACCATTTAAATTTATTGAAAAATTGGATATTGATAGAAACCCACTCTAATATTGATGAAAACTGGGAGTTAACCCAGAAATTGCAGAAACTGAATGAAAGAAACAAAAAGGGAGCACTGCAGTAATTAGGCTAACTCTTCGAGGGGCTCGCTTCGTCCCAAGTTTCACTTTTCTTGCAGTATACTTGCTTGATTTACTTTTCCCACTCTCTCTACTTTAAATAATCTAATTGAGTTCATACCTTCTTCATTCTTCCTATCCTGGGTGCAATTTTTCCAGGCACTTACAATGGAATGCTCTATCTGTAATCACTTTTTCAGTTTTCCTTGCCATTTTTGCACTTGTGAGTCATTTTATTGGTGACTAGGGTATCCCGAACAGGAGAGGAGACAGAGACTAATCCCGCAAGGTACCAAGATGCATTTGAGGGGATGATTTTTTACAAGAAAACCTTTTTCCCTCCCCCCCTTTATTAAAGAAGGTATACGTAATACTGGTAAAATATGAAGTAAAGCAATATAAATTTCAAAAGGAGTTTTAAAAACCTGATAGAATGTTTGTTATCTGAAGGTAAAATTTCCATGTAGACTAGACATAAACAATTTGGCTTGGAATTCTGAAAGCTTTAAGAATCCCCCGCATTGAAAGGTTAATCTTCCAAGGGAACTCCAGAAGATAGGATCTATTCCAACAGATAGGTTGGAAATACAGGCACAGCCGAAGTTTTAGAAAACAAAAAGGAATGAAAAATACTTGCACTCTTGCAATATGATTTTAAAGGAATCATAAATGCATCCAGCTGAAATTTGGTTCAACCATTATGAAACAAATATAAGCAATATTAATAAAATTAATAAATGTCGTTAGACAAAGTATGTGTGGATTAGCTTTTGCTTTGATGGACGTGCGTTTACACTGCCATTTTGCTGTGGTTTTCTAGAGCTAAAAATCTCAGCTTTTAATAGACATACGTCTACAACCACTTCTACCGTGAAAACAAACAAAGCAAAAGATGTTCAATGGGAAACATCAAGAGGAGAACTAACCTAGTGTTCCAAAACTTTGGCTTCTTTTTGTGTTTTTTTTTTTAAATCATCAATTACATCAAAAGCTTTTCCTCACTCTAGTAAGTGGATTGAACCACATGGATCCAACAATCTTATTTTTTCAGTAGAAAACAATATTTAGAAACGATAATTGATGGAACAATGTATAAAGATCGAATGAAACCAACACTTAAAACTGTGTTCAATTGAAGAAGATGGAATTGGAAATTGGGATTCTAGGGTTTCTATGGTTTTTAGAGAGAGAGAGAGATATGAATAAAAGACTTGTGTAATTTTATTGAATGAATTGAACTACTTATTTACAAGGTATATGAAGCTATATATACATCAAGGGATGTAACAAACTAGTGAAACAAACCATAACAAACTCTTAACTTCACGTGCAAGTAACAACAGTTAGTTACTTCACATGCAAGTTTCTAAACAAAAGACTAAACAAAGATAAAACTAATTCTAACTAAAGTGAATTACTTAACCGATAGATTAAGGTGTTTCTTAGTAGCTTCTCCCAGAGCTTTTTTGCTGTTCCTCTGTATCTGTTTTTTGAGCTTTCCTTTGTATGACCAGCTCTTCTCACTGGATGCCCAATGAATCTTATCCTCACATAACCAAATAATCCTAGTCAAGTAACTATCATTTTTTATTTAATACGAGGCACTCAAACACTTTATGTATTGAATCGTATCATACAGGAAACAGAAGACATTTAGAGTTGAATGAAAATGAAACTTTCTGAGGCACAACAAGGATTTGGTTATTGTAGTATTCCTTCAAACACACACTGAATACTAATATGATAAACATAAATTGGTAACTAAGAAAGACAAGTCCTGCGAAAGTCATAAACATAGTACCAAATTAGAACATTACCTGTGTGAAAACACCCTTTGCATTGGAAACGCGGAGTCGAGTGGCAATCTCTTTTGGTGCAAAGCTATCAGCTATTGATACCACAACACATCCAGCTAAAACAATGGCCAGATATATAATCACGGCATTGACCGTCATTTGCATGTCAATTGCAATTGCATCACCCTTTGAGAAATTGGCATCTATTGCATTCGCCACAAGCCTGGAAATAACACGACAAACACATTAAGAAAACCAAAAGGGTGAGGTACGACATGAGACATGAGAAGTGACATACATGACTTGCTGACGAAGCTGTTTGAGAGTGATACGATTAACCTCGGAGTTATCAGAACCTTCATCCCTCCAAACAATGGCTATACTGTCGTCTGGTTTGTTAGGGTGGGAGCTAGGTTGCAAACAACAATCGGCAATATTGAGGACAGAACCAGGAAGCCATGTTCCTCCGTGTTTTGAAGGGTCAGAAGACGTATCTAAAATGCAATTTGGAGGTTGAACAAAGGAAATAGAAAGTTCCTTGAGAACAAGAGACCAGTACACCTGTAGTATACAAGAGAGGTTGAAACTAAATTACAGAAATAGAATGAAAACTATGGTTAGTTCTATGGTGGAGTGCCTTCATAAGTGGTCCACCATAGACCAATACTTAAACGGCTAAGACATTGCCTTGATTGATGTCAGTTCAATACGAGTTACATATTTTATTTATTTACCGTTGTTTTAATCAAACCGATTATCTATGAAATTGCTAGTTGAATTAAGTAATTATTTAACGTCTGTTGTGGTTGAAGTTTTAAACATTTTTTGTGATGGTGACCCATATATAAAAAGAAACTAAACTTGCACTTGCACTTGCACTTGCCTCGGGATGTTGAACAGAGAAGTTATGAAAAAGAGGAAAACTAGTAATAGGATCTTTGTAGGAGGATGCTCCCAAAAGATCTGGACCATGAGCTTCCATAAAACAACCCATGTTGGTGCGTCTTGCTTGCTTCCTAAATATGGAAACCAATAAACAATTATAAATGAATACATATAAGTAAGCAGCATATACAATTAGAGTGACTTACAGAGAAGGGAAGCAATAAAGAGGAGGAGGAGAAGAAGAGGAGTGATGATGATCATTATAGATGGCATAGTAGAGAAGCTGATGCAAGGGATGAGGATATGATGGTTTGAGGACTCTACGGCTGACGAGGTGGCGCCATGTGTCAGTGGAGGAGAGTGAGGACAATGGCAACGAGAGCAGAACTTCCTTCAATTCATTGGCTTCAGCAGGTGATAAGCCAGCCTTCACAAAATCATCGACTCCCAACTCCATTATGCTCTTTTTTCCCATTTCTTTCTTTCACACTTTTTTCCAACTTCAAAAGCATCAATAGTTATTCAAAACTTCAATGCTGTCAGTTTTGGCTGCGAAAAACCTTCCGAGTTGAGTCGAGTCAACAGGTGGAGCCCAGCCTCCCTGCCCAAGCTCACCTAACATAGTTTAATTTGGGAGTAGGTGGGATTTGCATCTCTCAAGTTTGAAAATCCATTGTTCTATCTTACTTATCTTTTGACGATTTCAAATTAATTTAATGAAATATTTATTTGTCAAATTGTTTTTTAATGAACTTCGATGTTATAGACATACTGAAAAGGCAATTCAAGGACATTCGTAGACAAATCAACCATTTCCACAAGTACATAATGGAGAAAGGGAAGGGAAATTAAGAAGTGTAGAGTTATCTATGTTGACTTGACATCAATGAATATTATTTATTTCTCTTCTTTTTTTTCACAAGTATTTATTTGTCTTCTATTATATATTATAATCTATGACATAGATAAGTAAATAAATTGTTTTCATTTTTGTCAAAAAAAGAAAAAATTATTTTAATTGATATCAACTTAACATATCCATATTTTTTATTGAGTAAATTGAGTTAAAGATAAAGTTATATTAGAATTAAAACTTAAGTTATGATGAGATAAATTTGGTTATATTCAATTATTTAAATAGTTAAAAATGATAAAAAAAAATATAAGTAAAATATATTAAATAAAAGATAAAATCATAGTCCCGTGAGCATAGCTTAGTTGGTAGGACAATGCATTATTATATGCAGGGGCCAGGGTTCGAACCCCGGACACCCCACTTATTCACCTTATAAGATGAATTCTAACTACTAGACTACCTGACCAAAAAAAAAGAAGATAAAATCATAAATTTAGTTTAAAAAAATATATTTGTTTATTTATTTATAAGAGTGAAGACTCAATTCAACCTTTCACAATTTTCTCGCAAGTCAATTAGGTCCCTGCCAAAAGTATAAACTTGTATTAGTCTCTAGCTCGTTGTATTAGAGAGACTAATTTGTTTCTATCAAAATTAGCATCAGGACAAACACTAATGTATCCATCTTTCTGCTTTTATCTACGAAAATATTTGAGTTTATAAATTTTATCTGATTATTTAAAAAAATAAGTTATTTAACTAATAAAGAATGATATAATGAAAAAAAATTAAGAGATATCTAATTGGACATTTTTTTTAGTAGTGACTAAAAAAGAAAAGAAAAAAAGAGAACACTGAGAAAAAGGTACATCCTAGGGTATAAGCATCAACACAAACTCCAACTTAGACAGAGGGACATGCCAAAAAGTCAAACATAGCTTTGAAGAGCACTCGAGCTTCGCTAAGAAATCCGCACAATAGTTTCCCTCTCTAAACACATGTTTGGTGCTGGTGGTCACCGTTCGGAAGATTGAATAGTTGACTTCTTTTATACTCTCAGGCAAGATGATGCACTTTTTTCCAAAGATAAATATTAAAGACACTCTTTTCAACACTCTCTTTGTCATTCATTTTCTTACTAGATGAAATCAATGTAAGACCCACTACTTTGGAACTAATTTCCAAAGTGTGAGGCCCAAAATGATTTGAGTCAATAAGACGTAAGTGTTGAAGAGAGTGTTGAAAAAAGAGTGTTGTTAACACTACTATTTTCTAAGATATTTGATGTTTATCATAATTTGACGTTGATTATCAACAATTATATTCAGTTTAACATATACTATGATCAATTTTTTTTAAATAAGATTAAAATAAATCATTTTTATAAGTTTAATATTGTTTTATCGTAGCAGAGTGATTCTTATTTTAATGTAATTCAACAATTTTTTAATTGATAATTAAAATACCTCTAAAAAAATTGATAACTTAAATAATATTGTAAAAACAATAAAGTAACAAATAAAATAGTTTAAATAAAAGGTAAAAATTGATGGAAAAAATCTAATCCAAAATGATTTATCATCTTTATATTAGAGCTTAATTTGAAATTAATTTCTCAAGAATTAAACCAGTGAGTTTATATTTTATACCCTCTGTATCTGATCAACAAAGAAATCCATCTGTTAGAAGGAGATGGTTGTTGGTCGAATCCGTGTTTTGGAATGGGAAGCAGTACGTATAATCGAGTCTAATTGCACCACACTCAACCACGCAAAACAACTTCACGCTCACATCTACCGTAACAATCTTCACCAATCTTCCTACGTTATCACCAACCTTCTCCGTTTCATTACCACACTCCCTCACGTTCCCGTTCACACTTACCCTCACCTTCTCTTCTCACAAGTCCATTCCCCTAACCCCTTTCTCTACTCTGCTCTCATTCGCGCTTATGCTCGTAACGGACCCTTCCACCATTCCATTCGTTTATACTCTTCCATGTTAAACAATAACGTTTCTCCTGTTTCTTTCACTTTTTCAGCTCTTTTTTCGTCACTAAAGAATCCTAGTTTGGGATCACAACTTCATGTTCATGCGTTCTTGTTTGGTTTTGTTAATGATTTGTATGTTGGTAATACTATTATTGATATGTATGTGAAATGTGGGGTTTTGAAATGTGCACGTAAGGTGTTTGATGAAATGCCACACCGCGATGTGGTTACTTGGACTGAGTTGATTGTTGCGTATGCGAGGAGTGGTGATATGGATTCCGCGTGTGAGTTGTTTGATGGGTTGCCTGTTAAGGATATGGTTGCTTGGACGTCTATGGTTACTGGGTATTCTCAGAATGCCATGCCGAAGAAAGCATTGGAGTTTTTCCGGAAAATGCGAGAGAATGGTGTAGAGGTGGATGAGATTACGTTGGTTGGTGCTATTTCTGCTTGTGCTCAATTGGGTGTTTCTGGCTATGCTAATTGGATAAGGGAGATTGCTGAGAGTTCTAGATTTGTGTCTGCAAGTAATGTTCTTGTGGGGTCTGCTTTGATAGATATGTATTCTAAATGTGGTAATGTGGAGGAGGCTTATAATGTGTTTAAAGGAATGAAGGAAAGGAATGTTTTTTCTTACAGTTCTATGATTGTTGGGTTTGCAGTACATGGTCGTGCTCGTGTCGCGATCAAATTGTTTTATGAGATGTTGGACATTGGGATAAAACCAAATCATGTTACTTTTGTAGGTTTGTTTACGGCGTGTAGTCATGCTGGCATGGTTGAACAGGGTCAGCAGCTCTTTGGTGCCATGGAAGAATGTTACGGTGTTTCTCCAACTGCAGATCATTATGCTTGCATGGCAGATCTTCTTGGCCGGGCAGGACACTTGGAAAAAGCGCTCCAGCTTGTTCAGACAATGCCTATGGATCCCAATGGAGGTGTGTGGGGAGCACTTCTTGGAGCATCACATATCCATGGGAACCCTGATGTTGCTGAAATTGCTTCTCGCCGTTTGTTTGAGCTTGAACCTGATAACCTGGGGAATTATTTATTGTTGTCCAAAACGTATGCACTGGCTGCAAGATGGGATGATGTATCCAGGGTCAGGAAATTGATGAGAGAGAAGCAATTGAGAAAATATCCGGGGTGCAGCTGGGTCGAAGCGAAGAATGGTATTGTTCACGAGTTCTTTGCTGGTGATGCGAAACATCCAGAAATTAATGAGATAAAGAAGGCGCTAGATGATCTTTTGCAACGACTGAAGGCTACTGGATATCAACCAAAACTAAATTCTGTGCCATATGATATTGATGATGAAGGAAAGAGGTGTTTACTTGTGTCTCATAGTGAAAAACTTGCTTTGGCATATGGACTGTTAAGTACAGATGCTGGCTCCACTATAAAGATTATGAAAAACCTTAGGATATGCGAGGATTGTCATATTGTAATGTGCGGCGCCTCCAAACTTACAGGAAGGAAAATTGTTGTGAGGGATAACATGAGATTCCACCACTTCCTTAATGGAACTTGCTCTTGTAGTAATTTTTGGTGAGCAAGACTAGGTCCATGTAGAGGTTTAAAACATATATTTTGGTGTCGGAGGAATAACTTTGAAGTAGGAGTCAGCATTTTCTGTTATTGACAAATGTAAAGAATTGTTTTGTGGCTGCCTACAGATTGACTATCGACGAAGGATATTTAAATTTTAAATCAACTGCATACCAATTTACTTAACAAAGCTTATTTATCACATCAGGGAGTTAGAGATGGAGAAGGAAAGTTGGAGCAATTCTTGTGTGAGCATTGATATTGTATAACCAATCAGAAGCTCAATAATGTATTAATACATTTTAAGAGCTAGTTTTGAGGTTCTCTGGTATATAGTAATAAGACACTTCCTCATATATAGTAAGAGATATGCTAGCCACAAACGCTCTGTCAATCGCCAATCAACACATGCGCGTTTGATGGGCCACGTTGCTTTTTAAAAGAAGCTAATGACTTGTGCACCGGCTCATCAGGTTGAGTAATTTTTAACACTTTTTTTAATTAAAAAAAAGGTCACATTCCAAATAGTCACACTCTTTTGCGCGTGAAACATCAAACACCACCGGAAGCTTCATCTAGCAAGACAGTGACCACCACAACAATCACCTTCAACTTCCCTTCTTCCTGCTACTGCCATCTAAACGACCAACACCGTCCTTCTAGAGTCCAACCAGCCAACACCTCTTCCCCATCTTCACAACCATCAACCGTCCTTCTAGAGTCCAACCAGCCAACACCTCTTCCCCATCTTCACAACCATCAACCCCGTAAACAAAATACACAAAAATGAGAATAATTAGACAAAACAATGGAGGAATCATCTAATTCAACCTCTTCAAACTTCAATCTCAATCTTTGTTTTTTTCTTTCTCGTCTCCATCTTAAGAGGAAAAAAGAAAAGGAAAATGGGTAGGAAAATTGTAAGACACAACCAGTGATGATGGTGGTGGACACTCCACTCCTCCTGAATAATTTGGGTTAAATGAATCGAAAACCATGTGTAAAGAGGAAGGTGGCCTGTGAATTTTCGAAAAGGAGATGATGATATCGGCGAAGACTTTCCGATCTCTGATTTTTTTATTTGATAAATTTCCAATATTTGATTTTTTTTTTTTGTGGTGAATGTCTGATTTGTTTTGGTGAGAGAATAAAAAAGAAGTGTTGAAAAAAAAAATGTAAACCTGAATAGCCGGTAGCCGAACATGGAACAGAAACGTGGCCCAATGCAAAAGTGTGTGTTCGCAAAAGAGTGTTGGAGTGTTTGTCCATAGCAGTTCTCGGTATAGTAATTAATTGGCAAGTAAGGGCAACTCCAAGACATATTTTTTTACTCATAGAAAAGCAAATGTTATACTTATATTTGATCAAGTATAATTACGTAAGATCAAGTGATCCTACATGGAGATGAGAAACAAGGGCTGTCATGGGGAATCAGAGGAACCCTATTATATTGATTATGGTTGCATAGTAAAACTTCAAATAGGAAGTGACAATGAATAAGACATTTGTAAACAAGGAATGATGAGTTAGTGAAGAAACCGGCTAAAGGAAGCCCTTATTGTTTTCGGTCTTCTAGAGGATATAGTAGGTTCCTTTTTAGTGTTACACTACAGTTCTTATGACTTGATAAACTCAGATCTCGTTGCTTCAGAATTTAGGGCTTGCATGATTCAGTGCTTTCTCTGGGTACTTGCATTTTTGCCGGCACCTAGTTCAAGTTGTTAGAACACATACAGACTTTCATTCACAGGCTGTTAATTTGTCGACATCTTGTCGGAAGGACAGCTTAGCACCCTCTCCTGCTGCACCCAAAAATGGATAAAGTAGAAATTATGGATGGATTTGGGGATCATATATTCAATTGCATGTATCTTCCTTTTTTTTTAATGTCATATTGCCTCTCATCCCCAAATTTCGCTTCAAGGAGAATCCTCACTGAACCTCATGATATTTCTTTAATTCTTTGTTGAAATTGGGTTAGCAACTTAGCATTTTGAATGACATGGATTCCTTGCAAGTGAGAGATATTGGTCCACAATGAATAACCTCGTAATGTTTTAGTATTTGACAATGTATTGCTTGATTCTTTTTCTTAGTCCACTCTAAATTCCTCTCAGCTCAACTATCATAATGCATTATATACTTACCTCTTTAAGATCAAATTTTGAAGCTTCTTTATTAGATTTAAGATCAAATTTTGGCTACCTTGTAGAAGTCTAGCATCTTCGACTAGACAAAAAATGAAACAAGAAAATGTTTTTGTTTTATCTGGAAAACAAAAAAGATATTTTTTTTTAGAAAAAAAAAGAGGCAAAATTGAAGGTTTTTATAGTGTCCTAGAATTATATTTTTGTATTCGATCACTTCGAGATTAAAAAAGTAATATGATGCAAAATTATTTAGAGGTTTTTTTTATTGGGTACAAAGATTATTTAGAAGTTAAAAGATACAATTTTATGGTTTCCCCATCGCATTCTTTTAAAAATCTAAAACAAGTTTGAGTTTTCAATTTAAAATAAAAATAAAAATAAAGAATTATTGTTTTCTATAACAGAAATAATTAGGGTACTCATCATATTTCCTGAGCTTGTGCTAGATTTATCTGACGGTACGATTAACCAGAGTTTGTTCTAACATAATATATTTTAGGAATTTAATAGGATCACTGATAGATGGACATTTATAATTTTCATATATTCATTCAACACTTTATTTTCTCATCCTTTAGTTATCTTTTCATCCTTCATTAATATTCACATTTGTCATATCATTCTATCTATTTCTTTCTCTTTCAAAGTGTCAATTGGACTTTGAGTGTCTATAAAAAAATTTCTCTTAATTATTATGTACCAACAATTTTAGATAAATTCCAATCATATACAATTATTGTGTCTTGCTATAAGATTATTTCATAAAAAATGCTAAAAATATTATACATAGTAAGATATGATTGTATTGTGTTTAAATTGCCGATGCATATTCAATTATTAGTTGAAACAATTTTTGGTTGGACTTAAATTTACTTTTCAATCTAACATCAAATGGTGATTTTTTTTTTGTAGTGGCCGGGGTTTGAACCCCGACCTTACATATTTTATGCATTGTTCCAATCAACTGAGTTAAGCTCACGATGACTCAAATGGTGATTAGTCTATAGGCAGTCTGAATTGCTTAAAATTCCATAAAAACAAATATCAAATGGGAGAATCCGATCCATTTCTAAGTAGAAAAAATGTATCAGAAATTGTGTTCCGATATGTTGAGTAATGCCGAGTGGCCTAAAAGCAATCACGAAACCAGATTACTATGACTCTTCTTAAAATTGAATGGTTAACAACAAAAAAGAAAAATGTCAATGCATATAAATAAAGCATATATTTTTTGTCACAAACTTGCGATTTCAAAAGAAAATTGTACTGGTAGTATGAAGTTCGACAATAGATTTTTTTTTTTGAAGGAGAAAAAATATAACAAAATGGAGTTTGACCTGACTCAATTACAGGGTCATGAGTGTTCACACACCAAGCAACAGTTCCACAATGACCTTCCACCGTCAACATAGTAACATCACATGTACTGCTTTCATCTATGTGCAGAGTCTACTTCCATAGAAACAAGTCCCACATCGAAAGATAATATAAATATAGAAAGAAGGTTTGGATATATAAACGAGCAGTGACACTTCAACAAGTATTTGTGGGATTGAATTGAATAGAAAGCTTCTCCAGAATATAAAGCGGCGGTTAATTACTGAATTTGAACACACTCACAAAGTGAGGTGTATCAATACTCTTCCTTCATAATTTATAAATAAACGATCATTTTTTGTGTATAAATAGCTATTTGTCAATATTTATATTTTATAGAATATCATTTTATAAGAAAAAATATCATTTCATTGTTTATAAAAATTATTGTAAATTATTTTACATATTATCGTAAAAAATAATTAATGTTTTCAATTATGAGTGATAAAAATTCAAAAAAAATTAATTTTATTTCGTTGACACTTTTGATGAATAAGATTTAGTCATTATAATTATAAGTGATAAAAAAAATATTTTTCTTAAAAAAAACAACTCATTTAGTTATTAATTTAAAGAATGAATGTACGGGTACACTCAAATATATTGGGTGAACCATAGAATTTGCCTTAAATATTATGGGCTAGAAGATTCTCAAGTCGATGGATTGAACAAAAATGAATAGAAAACATATTGCTGTGTTTTTTATTTTGTTCATATCATCAAAAAAATTTATTGAAAATCTACGAACCCAACAAAATTATACTAGACTAAGTTTGTTTCATTTCTATCGTAACTTAAATCCACGTTGAAAGAAATCTCAGAAATAGGAAAGTGGATTAAATACAGTAAAATTCCATGGTGAAGTCATGAAAATGACTTTTTTTAGTAAAGTTAACACTATAACATCAAAAATGTAATGAGTAACATCTCACTGTTTGTACAATGACATCAAAAGTTCGGTTCTCATAGTATCATCAATTCATCAGATATATAAGACTACACTTAATTTAATTTTATCCTACCTTGTTATAAGTGTAACACTTAAGACTATCATATAATATCATCAACTCTGTTTGCATGTTAAAGATTCCAACGATAAAACAGTACCCGTAAGTTCAAGATGTTACAAGCATTACTAGATGAATTACTATTGATCATTAATTAGTAATCAACAATTTAAAAATGAATCAAACATTAAGATCAAAATTAACTTTTTCAAAAAAGTCAATTTCCTGCACCGTAGAACTCCCATGTAGGAAATCAAGCGGTGTCTCTGGGAACAAAATTGTGGGATCGATGTTAAATTACTTCTTTAAAAGGTAATTTCCTTCTCCTAATAATATTGCATTTTAGTCCCATGTTTTTGTTTTGAATCATCATTTCTTCCTCGGCTGAGTTGAAATTCTTTAGTGTTCAATCCTATGCAAGAAAAAAATGATGAATAAAAAAAGAATATGGTTTTGCTGCCTTTTATAGATTTATTTATTTCTTATTCTATTTTCTCTTGTATGTATGCTCTTTCTGCATAAGAATGGATTATTGTCTGATATGTGTTGGATCAACTCTTTCATCAACAATTCATTCACTCAACAAATCTATTACCTCAAGCTGAATTTCAGTGCATTTTTGTAAATTTTGTATTATGTAGTTAAATAAAAAAGATGTTACTCTTAGCACATCTTATCATCATTTGACAATGCACTTTATCCTTTTGAAATTACCAAGAGTATATACTGGGAAAAGTTAATTCACTATTGCACTCTATGCTGTTACTCTTAGCCGGGCAGGACACTTGGAAAAAGCACTCCAGCTTGTTTAGACAATGCCTACGGAGCCCAATGGATGTGTGAGGGGAGAACTTCTTGGAGCATCACTCATTCATGGGAACCCTGATGTTGCTGAAATTGCTTCTCACCTTTTGTTTGAGCTTGAACCTAATAACCTGGGGAATTGTTTATTGTTGTCCAACACGTATGCATTAGCTGGAAGATGGGATGACGTATCCAGGGTCAGGAAATTGGTGAGAGAGAAGCAATTGAGAAAAAATATGGATTGTAGCTGGGTCGAAGCGAGGAATGGTATTGTTCACGAGTTCTTTGCTGATGATATGAAACATCCATAAATTAATTAGATAAAGAAGGCATTTGATGATCTTTTGTAGTGACTGAAGCCTATTGGATATCAACCAAAACAAAATTATGTGCTATATGATATCGATGACGAAGGAAAAAGGCTTTTACGTATGTCACATAGTGAAAAACTTGCTCTCGCATATTGACTGTCAAGTACAGATGCTGGATCCACTATAAAGATTATGAAAAACCTTAGGATGTGCGAGGATTGTCATATTGTAATGTATGGCGCATCCAAAGTTACATGAAGGGAAATTGTTGTGAGGGATAACATGAGGTTCCACCACTTCCTTAATGGAACTTGCTCTTGTAACAATATTTGCTGAGCAAGACTAGGTCCATGTTGAGGTTTAACACAGGTTTTTTGGTGTTAGAGGAATAACTTTGAATTTCTGTTATTGACAAATTTAAAGAATTGCTTTATGTCTGCTTATATATTACTATCAAAGAAGGATATTTAAATTTTATATCAACTATACACCTATTCACTTTACAAGGTTTTTCAATTCATCACAAACTAGATTTAAAGATGGAGAAGGCATAATATCAGAGTTTTTAGGTTATATGGTATATCTGCAGACGCTAGCTTATATCGAGCTATTTGGCATGTAAGGTCAACTGCAAGAATTGTTTTTGTTCATAGTAAAGCAAATGCTGTACTGATATATGGTCAGTGTTATTATGTAGTAGTAAAATCATGTGATCCTACATGGAGATGAGAAACAAGGGCTGCCACGGGAAATGAAAGGAACCCTTTTATATTGACAATGAATAAGGCAAAAGAAAACAACAAGGAATGGGGAGGTGCTGAAGAAACCGGCTAAAGGAAGCCCTTATCGTTTTTCAGTCTTCAATTTGTTATAGCAGGTTCCCTTTTTTGTGTTACACTAATGATCTTTTGACTTGATCAACTCAAAGATCTTGTTACTTCAGAATTTAGGGCATGCGTGAGCTTGTGCTTTCTCTGTGTACTTGCATTTTTGCCAGCGCCTAGTTCAAGTTGTTAGAACTCACACAGGCTGCTAATTCGTCAATATCACGTCATAATAACTTCTTAGCATCCTCTCCTGCTGCACCCAAAAATTAATGGGCTTGCATTTTGTTATTTACAATTTTGAGTTAGAGCAAGGATAAAGTTGAAATTTTGGATGAGTTTGGAAATCATATATGTTAAAGAGTGTGTCCCTACATTAGCATTATTCATGCATCTATATTCCATTATGGCCTTCCATCCCCATGCTTCGCTTCAAGGAGAGTCCTCATTCAACCTCATGTTCTTATTTCCTTAATTTTTTGTTGAAATTGTTGGGTTTGTATTTTGTATGACATGGATTCCTTACATTACAAGTGTGAAATATCTCTCCAAACACTGAGATATTTGAGTATTTGACAATAACAATAACTTGCTTGACCCTTTTTTTAGTCCTTTCAATATTCTTCTCAGCTCAGAACTATCATAATACATTCTATTGCATTTTTTCTCTCATTTATAACGTTTTCCTTTTCCTATTTGGTGTTAGTGAAATAACTTTGAAGTTGGAATGACTTTGGAGTTCATGTTGCTACCGTCGTCAAGGTTGAGCAGGTTGCCTTCACTACTGATAAAGGAAACAAAGATACCATTATATATTTATATGTATTTCCCTTTTCCTATTTCTCCTTATTTTTTGGATTTTACGTTACATTGATCATGTTTTTTCTTTTAGCGAAGCAAATCGAAGCTTTTCCTGTTCAATCAGAATGGAGAGAGGTGTTAGTACATTAATAGCTTTTTTTACTGCATCTTCGACTCCATTCCTAATCTTGATTTTAAAAAAATTCTAGTTCTCCTTTGTTGCAGTTTTACCTAAGATGACAGTGCAATAGACTGATGGGAACAAGAAATCTTGAATTTGGCATGCTAGGTATTTTGCCGATGGTATGATTTTTTTCTTTTCTTTTTTGCATTCATCTTCATTCCATTGAAAGTAAGCGAGCATTTGTTTGTCTTCATTCCTAAATGCTGACTTAGCTTTATTATTCTCTCCCAATTGTTGCAACTTCATGTTTCAAATTTTTAACACAATATTTTTTTTATTGGTTCTAACAGTAGTATCAATTTAGGGGAAGCAAAAGAATGTAAATGAAGCACACTTTTTAGTCCTTCCCCTCAGTGAAACCATGAAACACTTTATTGAGGAAGTTAAGTACCTTCTTTTATTTTATGAGCATTTGCATGTACACAATTTTCATTTGGTGTTTTAAAATTTGTCATTGTTGTTTTGTACTACTCAAATGGTACCTTATTGAAGTGAAAATCATGTGCAATTGCAGTCCTTGCTATGCAACAATTGCCAATGTTATTGATGGATGAATAAGAGTTTAGTCCCTGCACTATAATTGTTTGCACCATAAAAGCGGATTTGTGCCTTAATCTTTTTTTCCCATTTAATTTTAATACCTTATTCTTCATATTGTAATAATGTAGATTATTGATTGTATTTTCATCAGAAATTTAATTTATCCAATCTGTCATCTATGAGGTTATTTTTTCTATGTTATTCTTTCTCAATTGATTCCCCTTACATTTAACTTAACATAATTTCTTCAGCCTCTTTTGTTTATGAATGTATAGATAAGGGTTGCTTTGAATTTTAAGCTTATGGGGAAATCATATGTTGGACTGCAAAAAACTTTAGCCATAGTTTACAAACCCCTTTGCGTTGTGATTTACAATGTTAATTTGCGCTGATATAATTTTTTAGGAACTTTTGATGAAGCAAGATGCCTACTTTTTTCCTAGATTTTTTTCTTCCTGATCTTAGTTCTATATGATTGAAAGGCTGTTGCCGTGTTTATGGTTTCATTCATGAAAGATGCTTTGTTCTTGCTGTCTTTGACACCTACCAGTTTCTGTCATTCATTGCTTTTATTGAGCGTTGTTTGGTTTTTGATTTTACTCTTTCATGTAGCTTGATCCTAGAGTGCATTAGTGAATCCAGCTCCTTTACAACATGCTTAATTACCTACCGGAGATCATGAGTGTTCTCACCCCTATCAACAGCTCCATGATCGGCAGCCACCGTTGTAACATGCTTTCATCGATCTCCTTCTAACCATCACCGTCCGTATAAACCACACATACTTGTTGGTGTATGTTTTTAAATAAACAAGTCCCACATCGAACATTTTCTTGGAAATAGAAAGGAGGATTAGATATATAAAGGTAACTTGCATTTTAGTCTCAATTATTTTATTTGTTGAGTTAACATTTTCTTTCTAGAGGTTAAAGAATTTCACCAACAACCAAAAGCATGTAGTTGTGTTTTTTGTTATGTTTAGATCTTTCTCCTTTTGAAAGGATTTGTTTACTCAAAACATCAATTAGTTCAAGTTTTTCTTTTCCTTCTATAATGTTTTTACATCATTCCTACATCTCCTTTTATATTTTGATGTTATTTCAGTTTTTCCAATCATAAATCAATTTAAAATATCTTGTATGCTTGTTATACTTGGGATAAAATATATCTATATCAATGTTATTTTTGAAGGAATCTATAATAATGAGTCAGGATAAATCTCAACCATCCATATTTTCACCCAATTTCCATTCGCTGCCAAGAATAAAAGTACATGTATTCTCTTGACCAAAAAAAAAAAAAAGATCCAACCCATTCGATCTCAATATCAACCTTCACACCATAATTCTTGATTTTTGTTTTTCCCTCTATGAAGAGAATTGGCAGGCAGCAATCCAATTTAAAGAGGTTTTTCTATTCTACGAAAACCATAAAATTAATTTATATGTCCAACCCATTTTTGACTGTAACCAAAAAAAAAATCCATTTTTCACGATACTGCCTCGGAGATATGTTAATTAACTATTCAATCCTGGATTCATGCTTAAACACCCAAAATTCCACCGATAGAAGCAAACTCATCCCATCCAAAATGCTCCTATGTTAACTAACGTCATCTACAATTGGGACCTTTATCACAAATTTTGCATTAATTGTTTTTATGTATAAGAGAAATTAACCAAGATGGATAGGAGATACATACATGAACAATATCAAAGGGTGTGTGGGGAGGATTAATCTACAAAATTTCGAGAAGAAAATGAGGAGTATCATGACGCGGCCATGACTTTCAATTTGAGTTCCTCAATGTCAATGATTGAAGACAATAGGAGCGTGTGACTCATCGAAAAGGATCCTCACGAAATAAAAATGATTGGGATTTTGGTGTCAACTAATCCGTCCACTCATAATAATATATAAATATAAAATCTTTGGGTTGAATTTCAATTTTACCTCTTATTTAAATTATTTTATCATTTTTATAATGTTACTCCGGTCATAAGAAAGTTTTTTTTATTAAAAAAAAGTGGTCATATTTATAGAAAAATGTCACACAATTATTAATCTGTAGTTATTATATTAATTTTTATTTTATTTTAATATTAATAGATGTATTTAATGTTTTGCAATTTTCTACGAGGGTATATTTATAAAAATATTTAAAAAATAATAAGAATTAATGATTGCATTAGTTGTAACAAAAAAATGATTACATTAGTTTTGATATTTTTTTTGTTTTTCTTCTTATGATAAAAATCAAAGGGAGTATTAAAATTATTAATTAAAATATTACTTAAATCTCGTTACAGTAGGAATAATGCACAACAATAAGAGAAACAATCCACTACAATATAAAAAAATAAACCTTAAATCTTATTTGTCAATTCCTTTTTTCTATTTCTTTATCCAACTAATTGCAATTGATTGTGCTACTGATTCAAATACATTTGGTTTACTTCTTCTTTGCTAAATAAGTTATTGTCTAATATGTGCATTTTTAAATACTTTTTGACACAATGCCAAATAAAAAAAAGTACTTTGTTACTTGTCAATAGTTGCCCTTTGTTTATGAATCAGAACAGTTTAGATAAATTGAAGACAAAGATTTTAGTCTTTACTTTACTGAATGGATTGAGTGGCAATATAAAATCTTAAGATTTTTAAAGCTAATATTGGATGACAATGGTTACTCAACGGGTGAATTAACACATGTAGTTGACCTTTTTTATTTGATAACAAAAATTATCATCTCCACGTATTTAAGAAACTTGGATCTCTTTCTCCCAACATCCTTTACAAACACCCAAGATGAAATCCCCCGAATCCCCCCTTATACAATATATCCCAGTTCCAAAAGGAAATACAACCCTTATGAATAGATATGTCAACAAAATCCACACTTGTGGGTACTCATCCAAACCAAACTCAATTTAACGGGTTTTCTCCACTTTGACTGGGTTTGTGTATGAGTTTGGGGTTTCCCCGATTTTAAAACACGGTACGGGACGAGTAACGGGGATATAGGTACCCAACCCGAACCCATACTCAAATCCGTCCCGAATGTAGAAAATCAATTTATTACCCATTTTATATTAATAAAAACCCAAACCCTAAATCATTTCACTCACACAGTGAGAGTTTCATTCTTTCAGATGACAATTACTTATCATAGTTCTCTCTTTTCTCCTTCCACATTTCACACTCTCGACCTTTTTCTTCTCCTTCACCATAGTCATCGATCGCCAATATCTTTTTGCTGGTAATGCATTACAACATTGCACTCATGGCTAAAAAAACTTTTATTTTTATTAGAAAAATTATCGATTGCGGGGATGGGGGCGGGGATATCCGAACCCGTCGGAGACGGGGATGAGATTCGATTTCTCATCCCCACTGAGTATGGGTAGGGTAACATGTAAATAAATGACAAGAGGGTATGGAGATGGGGAAAATAAAACATGTCCCTATCCCGCTCCATTGCCATGCCTACTTATGAATGATTTTTCGATGTTGACCACAAACATTTTTTACCTTGGGCACAAACATGCATTATTCTTATAGTGATTAATATATATAAAATGAAACTAATTGACATTACATGAAAAATGTAATAATAATACTAGAGACAAGACAAAAAGGGGTTGTTACAATCATCTAGCACCATGGAGCAACCAAAATCCGTTCTTAATTTCCAATCAAAAATCATATTAATATAAGTAGTTTGGAGGCTTTTAAGAACCATAGGAGGAGGAGGAGGAGGGGTGTACAAGTAGCTTTCTCAAAGAATTTGTAGGATGGGCTTTGTGCTTAAAGCCCACTTTATCTACCATTTTTTTTTTAATTCTGCTCTTTACCCAACACAAAACACTCGCGTCCAACTGAATTTTCAAATATACCCCTGCGTGAGTTAAGTCACGCTGTGACTTAACTCACGCACCTTATATGCCTCAGCGTGACTTAAGTCACACATCATTGGCCTAGGCGCGAGTTAACTTGCTTGGCCGGTGGTCTAAGCTCAAAAACACACGTTTTTTAGACGGTGATCAACTTTTCAACCTTGATTCTACACGTTTTTTTTTACATGTTTTACACATTTTTTTACTACATTTATTGTATTTATAACCTATGTTACCATTCCCACCTATAAATACCCCTCCAAACTTTCCCATTTTCTCACACCATCTCACATTCTCTCCTCCTCACTCTCTCCCACTATAAATCTCCTTCTTTTCCTTCTTTTTTTAGTCTTTATTTTGGTGTAAAAAGAGGTCAATCAAGGGGTAAAAATATGTCAATCGAGGGGTAAGAATAGGCCGATCGACCTGGGGTAAAAAGAGGTCAACCGTTGGGGTAAAACTAAATGTGCTTCTTTTTACCCCCTAAAACTTTTTACCGTGGATAAAAAGAATCTTCTTGGGGTATAAAAAGAACTATTTAGACTTACCCCAAAGGTTGATGTCTTTTTACCCCACAAAGACCGGTCTCTTATTAGCCCAATGTTGATCTCTTTTTACCCCAAGATTGGTCTCTTTTTACTCCAAAGAAGTAGATTTAGTAAATTCGAATAAAATGTATTAATTATTATAATTGTATTAATGATATTAATAAAATGAGATGTATTATTTTATGATTCTTTTTAATTTCGCTAACTTTGGTGAGACTGTTGAGAATATTTGTCACCTGAATTTTTGCCCCTTTATCCAACTTCATATTATACATACCCTCTTATAATTCTCACCATTTAAACAGCTATTTGAATGATGAGGTCCTTGTGCATAACTTGCGGGTCGGCATTAATTTTTTATTCTTTCTCACACCCAGCAACGGTTTTTTCATATATCTGAATTCTGAACAGAGTCACCTCCCATATAAATAAGTCCCACATCGAAAAAGAAAGTATTAATATAGAAATGGAGATTGGATATATAAAGCGGTGAATTACTGCATTTTAGACTCAAATGTTTTTGTAGTCGGAAGATCCTTTCAAGGAGAAGTCTTCTGTACTTGAATCCGTGATCTCAACAGTTGTACTTTTGATTTTGTTCGAATACCATTCATTTCTTTCAGAAGGCTCTTTTTGGAAGTGTCGGCAGATCCAAAACATCCAATAACTCAAAGTTTTATCATTCCTTCCTATTTTTCATATCATGAGTCTGGCACCTAGCTTAGGTAGTTAGAATTCATGTCAATATCACATCAAAAGAACTTCTTAGCACCCTCTCCTGCTGCATCGAAAAATTGACTTGTATATTTGTTATTTACTATTTTGAGTTAGAGCAAGGATAAAGTAGAAATTTTGGATGGGTTTGGAGATCATATAAGCAACTATACTCCATATAGTAATGTCATATGGACTTCCATCCCCAAGCTTCGCTTCAAGGAGAGTCCTCATTGAACCTCATGTTCTTATTTCATTAATTCTTTGTTGAAATTGAGTTGGTATTTTGTATGACATGGATTCCTTACAAGTAGGAAATTTTGGTCCAATTACTCAGATATTTGAGTATTTGACAGTAACAATAAATTGCTTGACCCTTTTCTTACATATACAATATATTTTAAGCACCCTTTTCATTTTAAGCTTCTTATTATTAGTTTTGAAGGCCAAATTACTTTGTTGCTCTATGTTCTATGAATACAAGTCAGTTGGTAGCTGCAAGGACGTTGATATGTTGGAGCTTAAGTTCGAACTCAGGATTCTCCAATTCTCTACATTTAACGCGTGAGTCTAACCACTAAAATAATTTTAATGCCAAATTTTAGAATGAAATAAAATTTCTCCCAATACTCGAGATGAACGTTTCTAGCATTCTCTAAGTCACCCCACTGGAAACCTGACACTTCTTATCAACAATACCAAAGAAAGACGGAAGATGATGAATTGACTGTATAACATAACTCGGGAGAACTTATACAACATATTTTGTTAAAGTCGGTCTTTCAATGAAGGTCAACTTCGTAGCTTTCCAACCATTAAGACGAGAATCCACTTTATCTAATGTGAATCAAAGACACCAACAAATCTTGTCAGGATTGTGTAATCCCAAGATCGATGAGAATGCTAGCTAAGCAAGGGGCTTAATCTGATACCATATAAGGAATGACTTTGTGTATTTAAAAACTGCACACTGAACGTATTACATTGAGTATATTTAAATAGGTGTCAAGTAAACTAACTCCTACAATTAAGCAGGATAATGCAGGAGCCTACTTCAATTATAGCTAAACAGATTTAACCTATTTACATGGAGGGATAGCAGCAACTATAAGGATTTATCTTGTTGCTGAGTCAATACTCCTATAGTATCCATGTTGAATCCTGAATCATGTTCATGCGGACCTTCGTACAAAACTTATATAATTCTAAACCTCTACTTGAATCCTGAGATTTTTAATAATCCTATCTTGTTAATTATTGGCTAACATCATGGAACATAATGAAGAGAACCTTGATTTAGGATATCATTTAATTTTTGGACCACCCCACCTATTATTACTCACCAAATTCATCTCCTTTACAACATGCTTAATTACCTATCAGAGATCAAGAGTGTTCTCTCACCCCTATCAACAGTTCCATGATCAGCCGCCACCGTCATCATCATCGTAACATCACCTGCACTGCTTTCATCGATCTCCTTCCAACCATCGCCTTCCATATAAACCACAGGTACTGTTGTATGTTTTTAAATAAACAAGTCCCACATCGAACATTTTCTTGGAAATAGAAATTAGGATTTGCTATGTAAACGAGTAGTAACATTTTAAGGTAGATTAATCTCTCAAAATGTTTATTTGTTGAGTTAATAGATTCTTTTTGAGAGGAGGTTCACCAAAGCAAAGATTAAAAGCGTGCGCGTGCATTGTTGTGCATTTTATTTTTGTTCAGATAAACTTCTTTTGAAAAGACTTGTTGACTCAACATCAACTAGTTCAAGTCTTTTTTTTCTTCTATAATGTTTTTACATTATTCCTGCTTCCCCCTTTTTTTTATGTTACTTCAGTTAGACTAATTCAAAACTTTTTTTTAGGGAAAAGTAAGATAATTCAAAACATCTTGTATGCCTGTTATTTTTTTTTTCTCGTACAAACTTGTATGCTTGTTATATTGGGATAAAACTTATCAAAAACAATATATAAGGTGATACATATTTCGAGGGTTTCAATTTTACCCCTTCATTTAAATTATCATTTTTATAATATTATGCCCTCTTGTCATAAGAAAATTTTCAAAAAAAAAATCTTTAATCAACAAAGCAAATATTATACCGATATATGATCAGTGCAATTTTGCAGTATTCATGCAAGTACAATTTTTAATTAGCATATTTTTAATTTTAATAATATTATAATAACATAAATTGAGTTCTTGAGATTAGGGGATTTCACATTAGGGAAATTCTCCAAAACCCTCTTGCAATACAATTGTTAAGTTCTTGAGAATAAAGGAATTTTGCTTTGAGTTCTTGAAATTAAGGGGATTTTAGATTATGAAAAAACTTAAAACTCCCTAAATCCTCTCCTTTCAAAACTCTATTCTTTCCACTTGATCCTTCCTTCTATCCAAAAATCTTCCCACTCTTCCCACAAAATTCACAAACAAAGTCTTAGGAGGGACTCTTCTATCTTTTTTTTTTTTACTAACACCATGGAAGGAGAATCCGATTTGAAAAATCATTTAATCCAGCTCGGTAGTCACCAAATTCAGATCCATTACAGCAGGTTTAATTATTAGATCATGAGTGTTCTCACACCTAGCAACATAGTGACATCAGGTTTCATAGATCTCCTTCCAACCATCTCCCTCCCTTATCGTGTACAGAGTCACCTTTTTAAATAAATAAGTCCCACATCGAAAGTTTTCTTTAAAATAGAAAGGAAGATTAGATATATAAACAAGCGGTGACTCTTGGATTAATATTGTAGGATCTAAGGTCAATTAAATTTCATTAAAAGTTATATTGCTTCTCCAGAATATATATAGCGGTGAATTACTGCATTTTAGTCTAAAATGATTTTGCTTTAGAGTTCTTCTGCAAATGGAATGAAGGTAAGTTGAACAAGAATGAAAAAGCTCTGTGCTTTTTATTTTGTTCAAGGTCTCCCTTCTTCCAATTGTTGAAGAATCTTCGGATTCAAAACATCAAATAGCATAAGTTTTTTCATTTCTTTCTAACGTTACCTGGTTGTTAATGTTTTGGCTTAATGGATTATTATTGAGTCAATTTTTGACAATTTAGGTTTTTGTTTTGCATTTGTCCTTTGTTGAGGTATGAATCTACTCATGCAAAGTGTTCGGTCTACCATAGTAAAGAAGAATGGCTTGCATCATTCAAAGTGTTGAGTTCGTCAAGGATGCATTTGGTCCATGTGAAATGACTACTGTGGTTGGTAAGTAATCTTATTGGCATGTATATATACTTTACTCCCTTAACTTAGTAAAAAAAATTCAGTATGAGAATCACCATCTGCATTTACATTTACGCTATCTGCTCAAGCTTGCCAACGTATATATCAAAGCTTGCGAACACTTTGCCTGTTCTGTTTCTTTGCATTTTAGTACCATAAATTATTGTCTGATATGTGGGGGTTCCACGCTTTTTTATCAACTATTTATTTACTCAACAATCTACTACCTCAAATATGCCTTGGAAGATGAATACCAGTGCGTTTTTCTGAAGTTTGTGTTATGTAGATGGATAAAAAAAATACTCCCTCCGGTCTCAAATATAAGAAAGATTCATTTTTTTGGTTCATTGAATAATTAATGTATCTGTTTTACAATGTAGACCAGATACATTAACTACTCAATGAACTTAAAAAAGGAATCTTTTCTTATATTTGAGACCGGAGGGAGTAGTGCTCTTGGCATATCTTATCTTCATTCGAGAATGCAATTTATCTTTTTGAAACTAACAGTATTTATAGGGAAAAGTTAATTCACTGATGCACTCTAGGTTGTTACTTATCAACAGAACGGTTTAGATGAATTGATTATTGAAGAAGGATTTTTAGTTTTAAATCAAATGCACACCTATTCACTTAACCAGGGCTATCGATCTGTCACAGAAGAGAGTCTGTGAAGCCCGGATATGAGATACGATACGGATACGATACTGCACTGATATGCCGATATGGAAAAATTTCAAAAATCAAGATACGATACGGCTGAGATACGTTAATAAAAAAAATTATATAATCAAATGTACAATATAATTATAACCATTTTTTTAATATGCAAATATATTAACAAACAAAAGAAACCAGTCATAGGCTCGTAGCACATCAACATAAATATAAATAATATTGACGATTAAGAGAGTGGTGATTAGTCAATCCAAAAAGGAACATTGTTAGTGCTATACTATATCGATCCAGAAAAGAAGCACTATATCCAAAAAAGAACACATTAGTACTCAAGAATTAAGTTATTTTAGTTAACATTAATTGGGAAATATCGGGGCATGTATCGGTGCAGGATAATTATTGGATAGTCTCCTGATACGTATCGGGAAGTATCGGATAATTATTTTTAAAAAAAATAAAATTTAATCTTCGGATACTCTCCTGATATGTATCGGGAAGTATCGAGCAGGTATCAATGCATGATACGCAGGGGATACGATACGTCATCCATTTTGAAGTATCGGGGCTTCATAGAAGAGAGTTAAAGATGGAGAAGGAAAGTGTGGGGCAACTCTTGTGTTAGCATTGATATCTATAGGTATAACCAATCAGAAGCTTGATATATTATATTAGCATTAATATTAGAGCCAGTTTTGAGGTTTTCTGGTATATCTACAGACACTATAAGGAATGTTCTTGGCAAGTAAGAGCAACTGCAAGACAAAATTTTCGTTACAGCAAAGCAAATATTATACCGATAATTGATCAGTGCAATTACGTCGTAGTAAAATCAAGGGCTGGAATGGGGCATGAAAGGGACTTTATTATATTGATTCTGGTGGAGAGCAGTGAAACTTGAAATAAGCAGTGACGGCGAATAAAGCAATGGAAAGCAACAAGGAATGAGGAGGTACTGAAGAAACCAGTTAAAGTATGCTCTCATTTTTTTTTTCAGATTTAGTTCTTAAGATTTATGACTTGATTAACTCAAATATCTTGTTGCTTCAGAAGTTAGAGCTTGCTTGATCTTGTGCTTTCTCTGGGTTCTTGCATCTTCGTTGGCACCTAGCTCAAGTTGTTAGAATCCATGTCAATATCACACCAGAATAACTTATTAACACCCTCTCCTGCCGCACCTATAAATTGGCTTGTATATTTGTTACTTCCAATTTTAGTTAAAGCAAGGATAAAGTATAATTATGGATTGATTTGATGATCATATATATATACAAAACTATTTTCCATTTCTTTGTTGAAATTGGGTTAGCATTTTGTATGACATGGATTCCTTACGGGTGGGAATTTTATTTTTTTTTGAGGGGTACAAGTGGGAAATTTTGTTCCAAAATGAATAACCCCGTATATTTAAAATTTGACAATGAATGGCTTGATTCTTTTTCTAATTCTGAAAAAGTGCATAATGAATAGATTTAAACTAATAAGACGAGCATTTAGAACTCGAAGATTTCTCAATCTGTCCCCAACAAAAGACAATTTAGTTAAAGTCAGTCTCACAATTTCTTAGCTCTCCAACCCACTAACACGAAAATCCATTTTACCCAGAATAAATTAGAATGACTATTTGTGAACTTTATTGTGCATCAAAGGCACCTCCAAAACAAATTATGTCCGAATTGTAAGATCTGGAGATGATAAACGAAAAAATGGGGACAATTAAGAACCTCAACAGCTATCTCTTCAAGGGCCTCCTGCTCAGATGGCCTCAGAGCATCTATTTCTTTCGTTGAAGATATGGTGTATGGATGTGAAATGGTCAAATACCATGTCATGTATCAAAACTCCGTCTCAATATCAATCATGACAACCTGGCCCAAATTCTCAACAGATATTACACAATCAAGATATTGTATGTACTGTTGAAACACCTCATGTCGGGTTGTCATGTGGATCACTTATTCAAACTGGTGAAGCATGCGCTCTAACAGATAACGAACCATGTGAGGTTCGTATATGTATATGAGTCATCCTTAGTAGACGCTCATCCGCTCAAACAAGTGTGTAGGAGTAGGACGGTGCGCCTGGTATGACTAGAAGACACGATCACTAGCTATGATGTGATCGAGGTGTGATCTCTATGGATCTATGATAGATAGTGATTTTCACAAAAAAACAAATCTTCAAAAATCACACAATGTAGGGTGGTTCAGATTATATAATGGTCAAATATCATTTGTCGTAGGTTATATAATTTATAACAAGTTAGTCATTTAAATTTTTAGTTACAAATTGGTCTTTTAAGTCATAAAAAATATATGCATCATTATCATATTTTCACCAAGCTCGGTTAAAAAGTGTTTTTGTCGACATTTAGTGTTAAATTGTATGTCCAAATTTATCGCTTTCAAAACTAGAGTTCATATGTGTACTATTCAATCTTGGTTTGAAAATAAATTTATCGTTTACTGGATTTATAATATTATTGATGAAATATTTATCTGTAAAATTAGATTTGAATTCAAAAGCAATAAGAAGAAAATAAATGTTAGGAACTATATTTGATGTCATATACACTTTTGAACCTACCACCTCAATATTAAATCGTCCATAAGCACTTTTTAACAAAGTTGGTTGAGAAAATTGATAACGGTGTAAATATTCTACAAAAACATAAATGATCAATTTATAACAAAAAAGACTTAAATAGGATTAATTTGTTGTTAACATCAAAATTAAAGTATTGTCATACGTATTTGACCTTATATAATCTGAAAACCTTCAAAAGATGTACCGATTATATAGTTAAGGAAACAAAAAAGGAAATATTTGCATTGAAAACATAATTATTTACATTTTTTTAACTTTGACTACACAAGTTTCAAGGTGCTTATAATATATTTGGTTTCCTTAACCAGGGTCCAAGGACATTAGTTAACATTTTCCTTTTAGAAATATTGAAATGCGTGTGAGAAGAGAGAAGGATGTTTCTTTCGCTATGACGAGTCCGTTGAGAATTTATGCGCCATTTTTTTAATTTTACCAACATGAAACATAACGATGAGAACCTGACTTCGAGTATCATTAAATCCGGCTCCATTACAACAAGGTTTAATTACGGGGATCATGAGTGTTACTTCTCACCCCTAGCAATTAGCAAGATAGTAGTGCCGATAGTGTAACCTTTGAAATAAACAAAAATCCCACATCGAAAGTTTTCTTCAATATAGAAAAGAAGATTGGTTATATAAACGAACGGTGACCCTATGGTTTTCGTGATTATAAAGCCGTAAGCTAATCCAGTTTAGTCTCAAATGTTTTGTGTTGAGTTCCTTTACATGTTTTGAAGTTCTGATCAAAACTGAAAAATTTTGTTTGGATCATCCTTTCAAACATGTGAAGGATGGATCCAAAACATCAAATAGCTCAAGCTTATTTCATTTCTCTTTCTTTCGATCTTGTTGTTTCAAATCTCCCAATTATTGTATTCTTTTTCTTTCTGGATAAGATTTCTGTTGATAATTTCAATGTGGGATGATTATGCTATTCATGTCAATACATTCTTGTTGCTTCATTTATGTCAATATATTATTGAGAGTAAAGTGCTCGGTTTACTGTGGTCCATGTGAAATGACTACTGTGGTTGGTAAGTAACCTTATTGGCAAGTATTGATTGTTGACTGCTTGCAAATTAGTGCTACTATTGTTTACTATATTATTTTCCATTGATGTTTCAAAACTATACACTTTACTCTCCCTTTATATCAGAATAATTTAATAAAAAATTCAGTATGAGAATCACCGTCTGCATTTAAAATTACGTTATCTGCTAAAGCTTGCCAACGAATATAGTCTTTGTATGTTCTGTTTCTTTGCATTTTAGGACCATAAATTATTTACTGATATGTGGGGGCTCGGCACTTTTTTATCAACTATTTTTCACTCAACAATATATTATCTCAAGGATGCCTTGGAAGACGAATAACAGTACATTTTTGTGAAGTTTATTGTGTTATGTAGTTGGATAAAAAAGATATTGCTCTTGGCCGCATAACTTGTCATCATTCGAGAATGCAATTTAGCTATTGGATATCAACCAAAACTAAATTCCGTGCCATATGATATTGATTGAAAGAGGCTCTTAATTATGTCTCATAGTGAAAAACTTGCTTCGGCATTTAAATTGTTTAGTACAGATGCTGGTTCCACTATAAAGATAATGAAGAACCTTAGGATATGTGAAGATTGTCATATTGTAATGTGTGGTGTATCCTAAGTTACAGGAAGAAAAATTGTTGTGAGGGATAACATGAGATTCCACATTCCTTAATGGGAATTGCTCTTGTAATAATATTTTGTGACCAAGACTAGGTATATGTGGAGGTGAAAAACAGACATATTGGCGTTGAAGGAATAACTTTGATGTGGGAGTGACCATTTTTTGTCATCAGCAAATGTAAAGAATTGCTTTGTGGCTGCCTACAGATTAACTATCGAAGAAGGATATTAAAATTTTAAATCAACTGAACAGCTATTCACTTAACATGGAGATTGTCAATTTGTTACAGCAGAGGGTTAAAGATGTAGAAAGCAAGTGTAGAGAAATTTGTGTGTTAGCATTGGTGTCTATATGTATAGCCAACCAGAAGCTCAAAATAGTGTGCTACCAAAATATCAATCAGTTTTGAGGTTCTGTGGTATATCTACAGACACTTGTTTTACAATAATTATTCTCAGTTCAAAACTATCATAATACATTATATACTCTCTTTTTTCTCTCTAGTTTATAACATGTTCCTCATCAGGTTTGTGAATTTATATAGCATTGCTAAGATTGTGTTGCTTATGCTGAAAAAGTACATCATTAACAGTCTCAAATAGATTCTGTAACCAATAACTTTGACATCCTTTTCATTTGAAGCTTCTTATGCATTATTCCCCTTGTAGGAATAAACTCATGTTTTGTTAATCTTATCTGCTGATGGATTCACCTCTTCCAAAAGGAAAATTAGCTCATTTGTTAATAACTTTTTTACGGATTAATTTATTAATTAATAGATGATGTTACTTGTTAAACGTTATACGATGACTTTTTCATTAAACCATTTACTTTACAATGACTGGCTAAAGCTTTAGAAGGGTTGATTAGTTTTTCGGTTCTTAAAGTATGATTTTCCTTTGCGTAAAAAACAAGTATGATTTTCCTTCCTTAATTTCTTTTGTCATCTTTGAAAGTGTTTATGTCATTGAATATGATAGCTTGTCTGATATTATACAAGTGTTTAGATTATCCTAAAATTCTCAAGAATTTTCTAAAGAGAAGTATGACTCAAGATTATTTAGAAGCTTTCGATATTTTATGGTATATACATTTTCTAGATGCATTTTCAAATCTAAAACAATTTATGCATTTTCAATTTATTTTGAAAAGTTATTATTATTACTATTATTTTAAAAGATTTATTTGAAAGAAAGATTATTGTTTTAAAAGATATGTTATTAGTGTTACATTCTTAATTATAAGTCGTTTTAAAAAAAAAAACTTGTCTCAAATTATAATCAGTACTTTTTTCTATTGTACCATTAACTATTTATTGTGCTCTCTTCTTTTAATTCTTTAATTTATCTTTCTAATATATGAAAGATAAGTCAGTAATAGAACTCATAATTTCTCTTTTTTATACAACATTAATTACGATATTTCTTAACTTGTGTGAAACGATTTATAATTTAAGACAGGAGAGTTATTTAATAAAAGCACAATTAACTCGCGTTCTCGTATTTCCTTAGCTCGTGCTATCCTATCCTTGAGACACTATAAACTATTAATAGTTATACACTATAAATAACTATGATTGTACGTTTACATTTACATTTTTTTTGGGTTACCCATCTTATATGTATCAAGTTTCTAATGTTGATTAGACGTGATTAAACACAAGGTGAATTTCCCTCACCAAAATTATTTTATATGCAAGAGGAAAAGATTGAACGCCTAACCATTTGATTAAGGGGTCCATATCTCTAACTAGTTGGACCAAAATCAACTCATTGTAGGGATGTATACATTTACATTGTCATTGGATAGTAATTTAATTATATTTTGGGTCTTAACCATGCTTTTTTTTTTTGTCTTAATTAATTGTGTGTATGGAGAACACTTGTTGAAAGAGATAAACCCCTTAAATGGATCTACGTACCTCGAATGATTAGTGTTTGGCTTCGAATGAGAATACCTTAGGCAAACCAAAAAATATATAGTAATTAACTATTACATATAATAGATGCAACTCTTTGAAGAATTAATTGTTTCAGTCAAAGATCAAACTCATATAGTTTTGATTAATTTGATATTGACTAAAGTTTGTTAATTATTTGAGTCCAACTACAATCAGCTCAAATTATATAGTTTAATTCTCAAAACAAGATAGTATATGTTAGCCCATTCTCCTTAGAACTTATAATTTGTCTTACAATTGTTTAAACGACCTTCATATTTTCATGTCTTTAAAACGATATATCATATTATAGTTTTTTTTCTTGATAGATTTTGATCCGAAGTGATCGAGAATGGTTAGTCAAATTGGAATAGTGATCCATCAAGTTGAAAGTTAGGTAATCTGCAAACACTCTTATACTTAAGTCAGTAAGAGAAGAAGAGTGAGAAATACATTATGGCAGAAAGATTGTGTAGCTTACTTTGTAGTAAAATCATGTATTTATATGGTTGTGGCTATAGTCATTGGGGAGCCTCAACAAAGTCATTACGAATAGATAGTTTCAATGGAGGAAACCGACAATTGTTAGAGTCTGTTGATGTTGTAGGAGTTACGGCTAGCAAGGATCCTATGCATTAATGTAGTTGTTGGAATTTGTGGGCATTCTTGGCCTAGTGCAAAACATATTTCAAAGGATATTAATTAGCTAACTATTCTCTCCGTCCCTATATCTAAGCATCCATTTGATTTTATTTTTGTCCTTAAATGTAAACCCCGTTTCAAACTACTAGATGCATTTATTATTTTTTTCCTAAACATACCTCTAATTAATACTATTATCTTGTCTCGAAATATGAAAAGTCAAATTTAATACACAAACAAACAAAGGACAATTTTGTAATATTAACACACGACACATTAATTACAGTGACAACTTTTCTTAAGAAATGTGAAAAATGCAATAGGTGCCTACATTAAAGGACGGATGGAGTAGTAATTAACTCTAACTTTGAATATTTTGTCCTTTTTTCCTTATTTTTATTTTTATTTGGTTACATCTTTTTCTTCTTATTTTGTTCAAAAATGAAGGCATGCGTAACCAATAATGCGAGTATTATATTCTCATGCTGTCATGCATAACTTGCCTTTATTTGTTTAGGAAGGTCCATATTCTATCATTATATTATATTTGCAATAATGGTCTTTTTTCTGAAAAGATCGAAGTAACCGCCACATATTTAATTAGTTTCCCCTTTTAAATATATTTGTAGATGCTTCAAGCTTGTGTATTAGCTGGTTATGATAGGTATTAATTGTTTTGTTAATGTGGCAAACATCACAACCACATGGTGACAATGTCTATATATGAACAAATATTAGGCATGTATATTACTCATCAATCAATGTTTGCAAGTGCTTGAAAATTTACAATCGACGGATCATTATTCACATGTTGATCCACGACACAAACCAGTTTTATTCACCAAACCATGTGACATGACAGGTACCAATAGCCAAATCTGGTGCAACACTAGAATTAAACTGAACCAGTAGCAAAAACTTGTATCAAAACCAGCACCAAATGTCAATATAAACCATGGGTTCATGTTACTTTTAGCATTGAAAATTGTTTTTCTGCCTTCCAGAAGTTCCTAATAACACATGAAAATGTCTAAAATACCTTCAGCGGTAGTTAACCACCGTTGGCTTATAACTAGAAAACCGGCGGTAGTTAACTACCGCTGGATTTTTTTGTCATTTCCATGTGTTATCAGGAACTTCTGGAAGTCAAAAAAGCAAGCCTCTTTAGCATTAGCCATGGACTCCCTCCCTGTAGTTTATGATTCATGATAGTAACCATATTCTACAATGAAATTTTGGTGATGGAATGGAAATAAAAAAAAAAAGATCTGATTGATCCAGTAACAAACAACAACAGTAAATCAGTACCAAGTTGGAAAATAAGTACCAAATATTAATCACCACCAATTTGGAAAAAAATCAATACCAAGTATACACAAAACAAGCTGTAAATAAAAATCACTGGCTAAATCGAACATCATTTTCAGGGTTTATGAGCAGTTACATAGAGCAATAGTACCAAATTGATATAGCCAGTACAATAACATTACTAATGCAGTACAAAGTATCAGAAATTGGGTCCCCAATAATATTATGATTGAGCCTGTACATAGTGATATAAACAGATACACAATTGAAACAAAAACCAGTACCAAACAGAAACAGAAATAAAGTGATTAAAATATCGTACATAGTGATTGTATTTCAACCATTAGTGGGATCCACTGTGACATTGCATAAAACCAAAAGTAAACCTATATGTCGTGTTATGCATCTTGAGAAAAATTACAAAAGCAAACGCAAACCCCCCACACCCACAGTTTCTTTAACTATAAGTTATTAATAAATAAATAAAAAAACTGGTTTAAAGATTTGTAAAATCAAATCAAAGTTTCTTTCAAACCAAATAAAATTCGAAACATTTTTCACCTATTTATGGCACATCCTGCTGTCTCATATATATTTTTATCACCAATTTAATTGCTTTTACAATCTTAAATTTAATAACGACATTAGATCTTTCGTTGGTAAATTATATTGCCACAAGAATTTGTAAATTGTTAGAGCAATGGTGCAATGCAATCCTTTTCTTTTTTAAGGATAGTAGTTAAAAGCGAGCTCTACAATATCACATCACTTTAAAGTAGTTGGTGCAATGCTTACTAACCTAGGATGAGTCCAGAACTTACTTAACATATTGTTAAGGACGGGTTGCTTCTGCAAATAATCGTCCTACCTAGTCGTCGCAACAACAATCTCCTCCAATGGTAGAATTCGTTAACAACACGCTTTTTAAACTTAGTTGGTTATGATAGCATTATATATATTTTTTAACACAACTTTTGTTGAAGATGCTCTTAAATGAAGCGAGTATTTGGTTCAACTTCTTCCCATCGCAGCTGCACTTATAGCCTCTTCCCGTCGTGGAAAACAAGAAGCTACAAAGTGTAGCTTAACAAGAAATAGATGCTATGTGTAAAAATAATTTTTTTTTTATATATAAAAATGAGCTACTAATCCTTCAAAGCTACACATTCTTATAAGAAAACAAATTGCAAGATTGGTAATATTCCAATTGCATAAAATCATCAAAATAAAAACCCCTTCTAAAAAGTTACATAGACACAGACCCTAATACATCTGATTTTTTTTTTACTCAACCTTAATACATCTCATATAAAACTTATAATATAATAATAATCTAATATAAAATGAAAGCAATTAGACATTACAACTAAACCAAAATAAAAATACTAGAGACAAGACAAGCAGGGGTTGTTACATGTTACAATCAACTAGCACACAGAAGCAACCAAAAGCCGTTCATACATCATTTGTGATCAAAATTCACCAATCAATACATTAACATATGATCAGAAGAAGCCATGATTGATTGTTGATTAACAGGAAAAGTGTTCCATGTGTCCAAGAATCCACAATCATTGAACAATTGATCTGTCTCCTGAAAAAGTGAGTTACTTGATTCAATGTAATGAATAATATCATTAAGTGATTGCAACCTGTGGCTAAGTTCAGCCATTTGAACCCTAAGAATAGCATTTTCAGATTCCACGTTTAGGTACATCTGAGTAGTTACCCCAACGTTTGTGCTTATTTGAATGTTCTCTTTTTTCAGCTGTTCAATTTGGTTGCTTAGATCTTCCATGTGTTGTTGTTTTTTCATCCTTGATCTTCGTGCTGATTCTCGGTTGGATTGCATTCTCTTCCTCTTCTTTTGATCTGTTATGTTCACCTGCATGTGGTTATGATCTCCCTCTGATCCAGAGTTTTGAAGAGAGCTTGTGCCAGATGAATAAGTTCCACCAGGAGAAGCCATATCAAGTTCGCGTGTTGCGATCTTTGATATTACTGATGCGGCCTCAATTGCAGTTGCGTACGTTGTGATTGTTAAAAACTAAAAAACTTTGATGTCGCGGCTTTAGATCGTGGTAATAGTACTATTTTTCTAGCTAGGTAGTTTAATTGATTATGTTGATAGAATAAATGAAACTAAATTTGTATTGGAAAGAAAGAAAATAGGTTAATTAATAATTCATGAGAAAATATAGAACCAGTAGAGGAAAACAACAGAGAAAGATTGAACTAAATGTGTCCTGCGTCTGAGAGTGGAGTTTATCATAGAGATCTCACAGATTACTGGAGTCATTTGTGTTTTTTTCAATCATTCATAACTATATCAACAAAAGAAATTAAAATTGATTTGTGCAGGTTAAGACTTGTAAGAGAAACAGTTACAAATCAAAGTTTGAAAGGGCTTAGAGGGTTTTAAGGAAGTTATGGATGGTTTAGGAGGTATATATGAATATGAGATGGTTAATTGGTTATATATATGAAGAATAAAATTCTTGTTCTAGAATTTTCAAAAGGGTGTCAAAGACTATGGGCGGAAGGATAGACTCTAATTTAGGGAAATAAAGAAGAATATGCAAATGGAAGAGGGGGATGAGTTTTGACCAATTTTTAGAAGAGATGATAAGAAGAGAAGGAAAGAGGTTTTGATGGGATTCAGTAGTTGAATTTATAGAGAAAAATTATTGTGCCCATGGGAATTATTGAATTAAAATAAAATAAAAAATTGGACAATGGGTGGTTGGTTTGGTCATTACTAATGGTGTACTGCATAATTAAAACAAAAAATACAAAATACAGATAGAAAAAGTGGGGCTAAGGGATCTGCATCCAATGCTTGTTATTACTAACATTTCATATTTTATAATTTAATTTATTGTAGGATTGAGTGTGGTTGGAATTGGAATTTTAAACGTTGATGGTCACCTATTCACAGCACACCCTTCAATCGCTATTATAATAAAAAATCAACATTTTAAGTTTATTTATTAAATGATGTGTGTGGTTTATACATAATGTATTTGAATGAATTTAAAATGTAGATTTTTGCTTATAACAGTAACCGGAGGATGTATACATATATCTTAAGAGAGAAAGAAACAAAAGAGGGTGATGTAATAAATGTAATGATTCGATAGTGTGATAGGAATAGAGATATAAAAAAGAGCAACGCTATAACCCACGAATAGGGGTGGAAATGGCTTAGGCCAGGCCGGGCTTTGTAAGGCCTAAGTCTGACCTACTTCAAAAATTATAGCCCTGAGTCTGGCCTATTACCCGTCATAGGCTCATTTGCAAGGCATGGCCAAAACTTATTAAGGCCTAAAGCACACAAATATGTTTGTTACTAAATAATGAATTCTTACGAATGTCTAATCACACCAATATATCAGCTACTAAATAACCAATCATATGAAGGTTTGTGTTTATGAAGAAAAAAAACTTTAAAAATATCAATAATGGAAGATATATTATATATGAAAAGCTTAATAGGCCAGTCTGACGGGCTTAATAGGCTTTTTTGCTAGCCTTAGCCTGACCTGTTTAATTAAATAGGCCTTATAAAAAGCTTGAGTCTAGCCCTGTTAATAAACGAGTTGGGCCGAGTTAGGCTTTAAATAGGCTAGGTCGTAGGCCCCTGTCGGACGGTCTGGCCTGTTGCCACCCCTACCTACGAAGGGATTTCCACGAATACCACGAACTATAGTATTGCTCCGTATCAGTTTCTATTTATTTTATAATTAAAAAAGATCTAGGAGTTTGACGCAAAACATTGGTGGGTGGTGTGTAATTCTTAGTATTTGTTGATTAGTTTTTGTAGTAACAAACATTAACCTAGGAAAAAAATGAGGTATTGAATCGAATGATAGACAATGGAAGAGTGCTATTAACATTTTTTATTGGATTAAATTAATGCAGATCTTACATTTTACAAGTGGATCTCACATGTTCCTTTCAAAAACAAAAAAAGTATATCTTACCTAAAGTGATAAGTGATGAAATCAATGTAGATTTCATTCAATGAATAAGTGAATGATGGAAAAGATTGATGAAATCAAGGTAGACTTCATTCAACAAAATAAGTGGATGGTTTTATTAACTAGTGCTAAAAACATTTATTAAGGATTTAAAAATTTAAATAATTTATAAGTTTTATGCTAAAAAAGTTACATTTTAAATTTTTAATGTGTTAAATGCATTATTTTTATGACAAAATTTTCTCTTTAGTCTTCTTAAAAGTGTCCTTAGACCCTTGTTAGTTTTTCCCCTAAGAGAATTATATAAAAAATGTTGAAAAATGAGTTTTTTTTGTAATATAGACAATGATGTGTTGTTTTAATATTGTGACAACCTGAACCCGTGAGCCAGAAAGGAAGGGACTTGGAAAGCATTAGACAGCATGATAATGGCCATTCCTACTATTCACGTGCACGCGTACCTCTAAAAACAAAGCAATTATGCATTGAGAAAAGTTAAATAAATTATAGTACTATATAAAGCTTTTACTTTAACAGTTAACACCATAGAGTGGTTCAAGTCATAAGAAATTTCTTATAAAAAAAATGTGATTAGAAATTTAAATAAATAAGATGTTATGTCAAAAAAAAAATTAAACAAGTTATTAGAATTCGATTTATATCGTTGGGTGTGAAAAAATTTATACAAAAAGGAAAAAATTTACCTTGTATTCCTAACAAAAAATTTGGTGGAAATTAGTCGTTGTTTAACGGCTGTAAAAGCCATGATAACCAAAAATAACTTTTACTCTTTCTAATATTTAATTTAGGTTGTTTCGTGAACTTAGCTCAGTTGGTTGGGACATACATTATTATATGTAGAGGTCGGGGTTCGAACCCCAGACGCCTCACTTATTCACCTTGAAAAAAGTGAATTCTAGTCACTATGCTACTAGGCTACTTGACAAAAAAAAAACTATGTTAATTAAAACATAGTTGTTTGCTTAAATATAATTGGCAAAAAAATTAACAAAATGTAATTAGTAAATGAGATCATGGAAAATATAAAAAGGTTAAAATGCTAAATATTTTAATGATACTATTTATTAAATATTATTATTAAAAGTTATAACCTTCAAAAAAAATTATAATCAAGTGATTTGTACCTATTTCGGGAAGAAAAAAAAAGTGATTTGTACTTTGAATTGAACTATTTAAGTACCAAATGTAAGTAGGTTCATTGTGATATATACTTTTATAGCTTGATTATCATTTGGCAAATCTTACCAAATGGCAACGCAGTATGATGTTGATTTGCTACTATTTTTTAGGTTGGACCACTTTTAAATTTTTCATTTGTAATTTTTATTTATCGATAGAATATGCTCTTGGAATCTTAGGTAAAGAAGGGTAGTTGCAGATTTTTATTAGAAAGAATAATTTCTCCTTTCTTATTTGTTACTCGTAGACGTCTGAGAATTTTCTTCTTCTTTATTAGTGCATACTGTACTTTTGTGTGTTATTTTAATTTGTTATATGGCCAATCACCAATTGTGAATTTTTTTTTTTTGTCAAAATAAATGGTGATTGTTGAGAGATCAGCAAAAGCTTTTGACCTATCTGTCTCTCACAATAAATTCAACATACTATACCTCAATTCCAACTTTGTGATTATTATTTTGCCATGTATGAGAAATTGAAGTTTATATATAAAATAAAAGAATTCTTATATTATGGGACTCTTCATTTTGTGCATCTACCTTTCTTTTGAGATCTATTACATAGATATTTAGAAGCCATTAATTATAGCCGTCGTATTTAATTTTTTTTGAAACAATAGCCGTCGTATTATAAATGGTTTTTTTTACCATATAAATTTGTCTCATTTTTTTATAAATTTAAACATGAAGATAGTATTTATTAATTTCTTTTTTTACCAATGCACTCATTTATCTATATAATTTATCTAATTTTCCAATTATGACTATTTACAATTGTAGATACTTTTGAGGGAGACTGCAGTAGAATAGACACATTTGATTAAGGACAATCGCACAAGTGAGTTTGGATGTCACATTTTTGTTTAAATTTTTATTTTAAGAGGCAAAAATGAGATATATTACCAAATTAAAGTGTTTTTTCTAGCACAAGGTGTACTAAGGAGAAGACAACAAAAACCACAGCGTATTTACAAACAAAACCTGTACAAAAAGTAAAAGCAAGAAAATAATTTTTTTATCTAAACTTTTAAAACGGATATCCATCTAAGACTCACAATACCTAATCATTTCTTAAATATTGATCTTCTCGCATATATATATGTTGTTCAACAATATCTCATATTTCATCGAAGTGAAGTACTTCTTCCTTGCACTTCATACATTATCACAAATCACTTGTTTAGAATTGAAGAAAGGGGAAAAAAGATGCAAAAGGTGGTTCTTGGTCAAAAGATGACCTAAAGTCACCCATGTTTGATGAGTGAAAAATAAAATAAATTTAGAGAGAAATTGAAGTTTCTCTCACTAAAAAACTAGATAGCGTTATTGTTTTAATGTGTATTTCGTAATCTTTAAATTTTTGTATTTTTTCAATCTCAGCCCTCTTTATGTTCTAATTGTGTTGTTTTAATATAACATTAATTCTTTGACCTTTTTAAAAAAGTACACTTCAAATACAATAATCTTTAAATTACAAAAATATTAGTAGAGTAAATCAATTAATAAACCATTCTAAAGACAACATATTCTCACCTTTCATGAATGAGATCCACTATCAAACAAATATCAATGCCTAAGCCGACATTTGACCGGCAAAATAGATCAATATTACAGATTAAAATACAACTATATGAATGAATCTTATAATGCAATAAGCACATGGTTCCAGTTGTGTATGTGTTGCTCAAAAAAGAATGGAAAAAGTTTCCCGACCAAAATCCAGTGCGGTGGTCATGTACAGCCTACCTATTTGTTGCTGTTTAATTTCTTTAATTAGGATAACAATGCTCCCTCTACTTTTTTATTATTTGAAATTTATATTTGTCTCCTAAAATTTAAGTGAAACTCGCTTTATCAAGGAAAAAAAGGTTAATAATTGGTTGTGATCAGTTTCACTTAAAATAAAATTAAGTAAAACTCACATAGAGTAATTTGGTAAAATATATTTGAATTCAATTTTGTTTAATAAAAAAATATGTTGAAATGAATATATTATTAGTACTCTTTTAGTTTGTGACCAACAGAATATACATTTGTAATTGTAAAGCATAATCAATGTATACCATAATTTAATATATATTCACATTTAAACCATGAACCTTAGCTTGTTGCTTAAAAGAATCTATATCCTATATCTCTCACACTCTACCAACTCAATGATATTTTTTTTGCAGACTTTTAATATTACATATGTGACGAAAAGGTACAAGCCACCTATGCAAATAACCTTTTTCTAACCAACTTGCATCACTTTGAGTCTTCTCGTTTTCATCTTTATGTAGTTTCTACGAAGCTTCAATGTTAACAACACACGTTCGTCCATGTTACAAACAAAATACGTATATAGTATTATAAATATAAACCTTCTTGCTTAAGTTATTGCCACCAGCGCCAGCCAAATTTTACACCACTTGTTAAAAGACTTTTGACTCCTTCTACTTCTTACGGAATTCACAAGTTATAGGAATTAGCAACACTATTCACGTGGTAGAATGAGTGATAATAATTTTATACCAACTAGACTAAGTTATATGGCTGCTTCAGTTTCATATATATTTCCTTTGACTAATTAATAATCTAAATGCATGAGTATCTTTAATTTGTTGTCAAAAAATTAATATTCTCCATTTGGATCTATTATTTACAAATTTACTTTATAGTCAATTTAGCTCACACGTAATATTCTTAAAAATGTCAACTTATTAAATAAATAAATATCAATATTTTGAGGGTTTCCGCTTGAAACACCTTAAATCACACAAAAATTATTCTTAGGGTGTGTGTGTGTGTGTTTTGTGAGTTACACGATAAAGAAACAGACTTCAGCCATATATACTTCGTATGTGGCAAATAAGCTATTGCAAAAGTTTAGCCATATTACTTATCAGCAATTAAGCTTTGCAACCAGTTAAAACACCTTAAACCCTATTGAAACTATTTTGCCTCTGTTTAGAAGACCTAACGTTCTGTATTATTTTTTTGTTTTGGGTTTTATACGTTCTATAACTATCTCTAAGCATTTTTTTTTATTAATGTAGATACGAATTAAGAACAATTTCTATGGTACACACGATAATTTGACATATATTAATACATTTGGTCGTTAAACAAAGACGGATGTATGTGTTAGCTTGTGTGGGTTTATGCTTGCACAAACTATTTAGAATTTGTTTTTTTAGTAGTATAATATAGTAAAAAAAAATATTATCATGTACAATGGATGTATGTGTTAGCTTGTGTGGGTTTGTGCTTGCACAAACTATTTAGAATTTGTTTTTTTAGTAATATAATATAGTAAAAAAAATAATATTATCATGTACAAATTTTGACCAAATGGTCAAAATGACTCACACCTCTCACACAACCTTTCTCTTTTGGCCTCCCTTGTTTTGACCAAATGAAAAAAAATCATTTAATGTTTTTAGAATATGGATAAATATAGAGGACAATTATAATGTATATGTATGCTTTCAAAATAAAATGTAATATATATATAGAGCATTCACTTTTCAAAATTTAAGTGATTTCAAAAAAAAAAATCATTGTCATTAAATGGGTCTTTTTCTCAAAAAAAAATAAAATTATTTCATATCATTTTAAGTTATAATAACTAAATATTATTTACCAAAGATGTCAACCAAATAAAATTTAACTTTTTCTGAATTACATTACTCATAATAGTGAATATTGAATATTTTTTATGATAAAATATAAAAATTAGTATGATGCCAATTAACAATGAAATTTTTTTTCTTATGAAATGATATTTCTAAAAATACGGAAGTCCATAAATTGTTATTTGATTTATGAATCAAATGTACCGGTACATATCAATATATGAATGTTGTGTAGAAACTCTCTAAATTAAATTACAAACATGGTTGAATTAGGGAAATTGATAATTAGGAGGCATTTGTACCAAAAGATAACCTAATATACAAAGGAACATATGGAACAGTCACAGCCCAAATCGTCTACAACGAAAAGATGGCTGCATGTAGCATGTTTGGATTTGGGTGACAAGCTCCAAAGTTCAGATTCATAACAACATTACATGGTTTCACTACCACAAAAAAAAGAGGTGATATTTCATGTTTAAACTTCATTTAAATATAGATATTGTTTTAAAAGACAACACAAAGTTTATTTATAAGGAATATATCAACGGATAAAAACAATACACATAATTGTAAAATCCAAGCCATTTGTGAGAACCATAATTCCTACCGTTAGAAAATCCTAAATTCACACAATCAAGTAAACTTGAGTCATTAATAAAAAAACTAAATGGTTGTTTGTTAAAGTAAAATTTTGAGATTTTAACCTTCTCATTTTTTCAAGGGTTGAGATCACTCCGACATTCAGTTCTGACGGCATGAAATCCATTTCCCCATTCGAGAGCTATCATTTAGAAATGCAATCAATATGGAGCAAAACTTACATGGTCAAGAAGCATATATAATTTGGATTTAGGCATACACAATTGATAAAAATTACAATCATTTTTTACTTTTTATCAATTACAATCATTTTTTACTTTTTATCAATTGTGTGTGGCTAAATTCAAATCATTGTAATCAAATTTAAGGAAACAGCTTATAAGCATTGAATATTTCAAAGAGTAAAGAGACAATTACCCCCTGAAATTGTAAGTTTCATCAATTATCTGAAATTAACAAAACTTCAATTACCCTCTTGAAATTGCACAACGTTAATCAATTTACCCCTTCCGTCAAATTTTTCTGTTAGTCAACATAACGTTTTGCAAATACCCCCAGAAGTTTTGCACTTATGTGCAAAATGCCCCTTGAACTTGATTTTTTTCTTCTTCTTGTATTTGACTCAAAAGATATTAAAGGCAAGCAATTAACATTTAGTTTTATGTTGGGTCAATTCCCATCACATTATTCTGCACCATAATCAAAATTTATTTGTTTAATCTATTTATTTGTTGTTTTCTTTCTTTTTTGATAGCAAATCTTGTTAATTTTTGAACTACTCATTAACCATTTTTGTTGTATGGTATGATGAGTAGCTGT
>Ga0315914_1000154_pt1 | contig 66642 bp, 50 predicted proteins | sample MpolenodulesMG_FD_203920 | JGI IMG/M metagenome (GOLD analysis project Ga0315914, IMG submission 203920) | Medicago polymorpha root nodule microbial communities from Los Angeles, California, United States - elongated nodules | ecosystem: Host-associated > Plants > Roots > Nodule | place: USA...
TATTTTCAGACAAATATATATATATATATATATATATATATATATATATATATATATATATATATATATCAAGGATTAACTGCACATGAATAGAAAGCAAACGGAAAAGAAGCTGTGTCGCTAGGTTTTTTTGGATGACAAAACCAATCATTGTAAACACAACATTCATGGACCTAAGAGTCATGAAATTGTTGTACATGACCATTTGAACTCTATGTAGAAGGTCAACATCCTCTGGTGCATGAAACCAAAAGTGTCAAAAGCAAATAGTATATATAAAATCGTGTTGATTGTTAGAATACATTTTTTCATGTTTGACCACTTTGTTTGACGCAACTTTTAGGGTTGTTTGTCCTATAGTAAAACCCCGACCCCTAATCCCATGAGTAGTGAAACCCCGATCAAGTCTACGCAAACATTCTTTCCATTTACCCATCCGTAAACCATAACATCTGCAAAGCCTAAATGTCGTTCTTCAATCTAGTGGTCAATCAAAAAGTTCAAAGGGCCTCCTTCGTCACTGATATAATATAACTAGTTGTTGCTAGGGGTGAGTGAAAAAACCAAAAAACCGAACTGAACCAAAAAAAACTAAACCATTACTAACAATTCTGACAATCCAAAACAATTTAGTTCGATTGGAAACAATTCGGTTCAGTTCGAAACAGTTTAGTTCGGTAACTAAACTTCGATATCGTTTGTTTTTTTTATATTTTTTCAATGGTATCAATAATAACAGTTCAGTTCAGTTTGAAACAGTTTGGTTCAGTTCAAAATGCAAACAGTTCGGTTCAATTCAGTTATTTTAAATTTAAAAAATATTTCAGTTTGGTTCGGTTCAGTTTTTATCCTAAACCGAATCATGCCCATACGTAATTGTTGCAATTCATTAACAGTTCATTCAACGTAATTAACCAAGGTTCAATTTTGAATGATGTAGAATGTGGGAGGGAAGGAGAGACTATTTTAATAATGTGAAGATTTGAATTGACCGGATCCAATGAATGCAAAGACAATGCTATGACCAACAATAGGTCAAAAATTATTTGTCGGTCAAAAGTCATCAACACAAAGCCAAAAGCAGTTTTTACAAGCCAAGCCATCACTGGAAAATTGAAAGTAAAATATTTCTAAGGATGTGAAATAAAGTACTACTCACTCCATCATGATATGCACTCAATAATTGATTAATTTAAGCAATAAATAAATAGTCCACACTGCCTCTTGAGTGTAAGATATCTCTCAGAATGTCACTTCAGTACAAAAACATGCACATGAATGATAAAAGAACTCAAACAAGGGCAAAGACATTGTTCCTTTGATTGTTTTTCTCCTATATGGGACATAGCAATTAGTGCTGATTCAGTTTTTTGTCCTCGTCATGCTGGATGACTATCGACCACTAATATTTTCTTTTTTTGCTATGAAACAGAATATACTAAGGTCTATACCAATGAAGTTTTTCATAAGCAAAAACTACCAAAAAAGAAAAATAAATGATATACTAAAATGATCAATGCATAAAAAGAGTAGCTATCAAGAATATTAAGTAATGTGAGGTGTATTACTGTTAATGGCTTAGAGTGGTTGTTTATGCTTAGGGTGGTAAGATTATATTAATTTGACATTCACTTATTTATTTGGTCCGTAGGGTATTAAGTAGCTATCAAGAATATTAAGTAATATAAATTTGCTTTTAAAACGAGAAATTTAGAACAACCCCAAATTGCCTCTAAATTAATTTCTGGATTTCCCTATTAAAACTGCTTCAGCGTCCTTTTGTTCACTGTAGGTGTATATAGGTATACAAATAGAGCTCTGAACCAACGACAATTAGTTAACACGCTTAATATTTCAAAAGTATATCAAAGAATATTATCGTCATTATTTTAATAGTTATGGAATGAATAACTTAATTAGACTACTATATAAAGGAGTGGTGGGATAGCTAGAGAGAAGAAATAGTATTTCTACATACTTCTTGAGCACGTAACAACACTATTAGTATATATTATTTGTAGCAGAGGGGAGAACATAATACTGGGGACAATAGGGAGAGGAGGAATAAGACAATTTAGATTTATAAAAGTCATATACATGCATATAATATTAAAATGGGGTTGTTATCAACCTATATCTTTCAAAAAAAACTTATATCAACCTAAAAATATTATGATTTAAGTTAACAAATACACACATTTTTATTTGGACAAAAAACCATTTGCCCCCATTCAAATTAACCAATTTAAATAAAGGTTAATTTAGTAAATTGCATTAATTTTTTAATAAAATATTCCAAAAATTGTTTCTTAAATTTATAAAAATTTCCTGTTGTTTGAATAGTAATCCAAATAAAAATGTACAAACTTGTTAACTTAAATCTTAATATTTTTAGGTTGCATAAGTTAGCAAACCCCCAATAAAATATAGCATACAATAATAAGAGAACGAATTTTGTCATGCACAATTTATACAAAAGAGAATAAATGTTTATTATTTAACCAAGTTTTTGATGAATACATTGCAACATAAATCACTTTATCTTAACCAAGCAATTGAATTTAAGTAGTTAATGAGCTCCATAAAAAAGGAAATATTAAGAAGGGCGTGAGTTCAGATAGAATAATTTTTTACAAGGCTTTACTTAGCTCATGTCAAACTACGGATTACCAAAGTCTTTTTTGTCTGAGAATCGAAGGGTCGACACAGAAAGAAATCACTTTATATTCAATTAACTTTTAACGAAAATCAATTTTTACAAAATTAAGTCTTAAATGTTAAAGATGGTAAGTTATCCCAAAAGTTGGCTCATAAGATCGTCAAACTGCATATATACATTTTAATATAATTAATTGTCACTTTTTTTTTTTTTGTGAATGATTAATTGTCACTTTTGTAATATCTTTCGTACTCTTTTTCATATACTTTCTCCATAATAAAATATAAGCAAAAACCATAGTTGATGAGTTGATGTATGTAGATTAAATTTTTAATCAAATATATTAATTTTTCAACTACTACTTTTTATTACAATTCATTTTGAAGGGAGAACTTTGATTGTTAAAAATAAAAATGAAATGTACTATGCTTATAATAAACCTTAAAACTCTAACCCTAAACCATAAGCTGTGTCGCAGAGACATATGATTGAACGTACAATGCTTATATTAAACAATATACAAAACATTTTCCTTAAACAAAGAATACTTTATGCATGTGGTGAGAGTCAAAAAAGGAAGAGTAGTACAATTGAGAGTGGTTATAGGAAAGGGTGCAGAATTGTTCGATGAATTTGGTTGGGTGGATTTCCTTGTATGTAGAAATTGGTAAAAGATTAAGAAGAGAAAGAGAAAAACAGTGGATTAAAAATGGTAATGGGAAGCTTTATCGTATGGAGTGTTTGGAAGGAACAAGAGTGGGAATCCTAATGTCAGAATTTTCATTCATTTGTATTGGTTTTGTGCATTCTGCCACCCTCTTCCTGCACTACTTGCAGTCTTTGTGTTCTTGTGTTTTCTGTATGTATTGTACTTCTCTCTTTCTTTGTGTTTTTATCTATCTAAACTGTCTCTCACGGTAAGATTCTACTCCAATATTACCGAGTTCTCTAAATTCTGTGCAACTTTTCTTTTTACTATTATTTATAGCATTCTTTTGGTTTTTTGTCCTTGGATGTCTTTAGGTCACTCTTTAAAATTTCTAAATAAAGAAGTTATTTATTCAAAAAGTTAAATAATTCAATTTTCAACTAATTGATGATTCATATATTTTCATAAAAATTTACTATTTTAAATCTTTAATGAACGTCTTATGGTCACTCGATATCAATTGCTTAATATATTTTTTATACAAGTCCTATGGTATAGGATTTCTTATTTTAACATAGATATTAAATTAAAATTTAGCAGCTTTTTAGAACTATCACATAAACTATGAAGTCCGTGTACTTTAAAAAGAGGGTTTTATCTATATATCGGATACATATTGAATACATATAATCAAAAATACGAGGGTTGCTATTTGTAGTAAGACACAACATCACGAATGAATGTATAGCGAATACATGACAACCATTAGATCTTGCTTTGGTGGAATACAAGGGTCAATATAAATAAGATAATTTGCTGTAATATCAATTGAACACTCATGATAATATCATGAGCATGTTTTTTGCTGTGATTAGCATTTCGCCAAGAATATGTATCCATGAAGTATTAATTTTTTTTTGTTTTCAAAAATATTTTGTCGGATACGCACAAATACTTATTTTAATGATGCATATCTTGACAAAAAAAAAAGTTTGGCAATATTGTGAGAGTTTAATACAAATGTAAATGATTAATTCAAGATGTAAATTAATAAAATTATCTCTGGACGAACTAGACTTGAAAATTATGTATGTGAATGAATGTAGTAAGATATGGTATGTTAATAAAGATTAATTTGTGTGCTATGCTTGTATTGGCAAAACCCTCGAATAGCACGCAAATGATCTCAAACACACACAGTTATTGGTTTTGGGTATGTGGATGGTGAGGGTGGTGCAGTGCAGACACGCATGTGCTATGATATGTTGTGCATCTATCTATCTCAGTCTCGATATCTCACATTGCTAGAAAGAGACAGAGGAATGTGGTTAAGAATAACACAAGGGTTTATAACTGATTAAATTGATTAAATTACTGTTTTTTTTTTTTTTATAAGATTAAATTATTGGCTTTTAACATAAGGTAGTAACTCTTTTCCAATCGTTTGCTGCCCTTTCGAGGACAAACAGAATTAGTTAGGCTACATTACATTATTCCGCCGATTCTCTCTCTCAACTTTTTTTTTTTTTTAACTGTTTTAAAACACTCAATTAGTTTTGATTGAGCTCAACTGATTACAATTTATCGAAACACGAATCCATCGGAAGAACCGAATTTAATTTTTGAATAGACTAATTTTAAACTTTAATTAACTCCCAGTCCAACTCCAAGTTATTAGACATATTCCCTTCAAACCACAATTGGCATGTTTGATTAGCAAGCTCATTAGATCATATTCTAAAGGCTATTACTTTTTCCACTATATTGACTTTTCATCACATAAACTATAAAGCAATTGTAGGGATTGTATGAATCGGCAACAATAACCATGATATCATAATAAACCACTCAAAACTAAAAAAGAAATAAAATTTTATAATGAATGAGAAGTGAATAAAAATGTTGAAGTATGGAATGTTATTTATAGCCATAAAATATCTCAAGACTGTAAATTGGGTGAAAGGAAACGATTTTACCGTTTAAGATGTGTTTAACGGACCACAAACCACTTAATCCTTTGGTATAACGCCATCGTCCAAAGTTTGGGATAGTTCAGATTATATATGTCGAACATCTCTTAAACATTTTGATTTATATAATCCAAGCTGTCTCAGACTGTGTTTAACCTTGATCTTTGGAGGGTTTTCTTGGTGAATAACAAAGGGGGAGAAAAAAAAAAGTAAACGACATGTGATTTTTGAAAAAGATAATCTTAATTAATAAAAGTTTAAAAATTGTAATCTAAATGTATCAAGCCAAATGATATTATTTTTTGGATTAAATATGTTTTTGGTCCCTATAAAATTGTGAACTTCTAAGTTTAGTCCTTACTTAATTTTAATAGGTTTTTTAGTCCCTACAAAAAAATTTACTTCTAATTTTAGTCTCTGTTACAACAAAGTTTGTTTAATTATCCTTAAACTATTAAATTTTTGAACGATTTTTTTGAGACAAGTTTAGAACACTATGAAATGTTCATTTACTAAAATTTAGAATTAATTGTTCAAAAACTCAAGAGTTTAAGCATAAATTAAACAAATTTGAATTGAGGAGGGACTAATACTGAGTGCAGATTTTTTTTTTTTTAGGGATTAAAAGAACTATTAAAATTAAGTAAGGACTAAACTTAAAAGGTCGCAATTTTATAGGGACCAAAAACATATTTAACCCTTATTTTTTTTATAGACTTTTATATATTATATCTGTTAATCTTATACACTCGGTCAAAGCGGTAACCTGAGTGGTGGTCGGAGGAGTTTGTAATTGTGATTGTCAGGATTATCGATAGAATAGTCGACGATGGTTAAAGTGGTGATTGATAGTGTCAGAGCGGTAGTTGATAGTGGTTAGAGTAATGATCAACAATGATTTGGTGACCACTTGTGGTGATATATTAGCTTTAAAAAAAACAAACAAAGATTACAAATATATTTTTGTGATTTTGAAATTTAATTGAAAATTGTTAAGCAAGTTCCCCTAAAGAATGGAGAAAGAATAAATAAAGTTTTGAAGTATGATGATAAGTTCTTTAGAGTATTAGAGTATTGTATAAAGGTCCTCGTGAGCTTAGCTTAATTGATATGAACAATGCATAATATATGTAAGGTCTGGAGTTCAAACTCCGGCCACCACAAAAAAAAAGAGTATTGTATAAAGAATTAAAATAAGTAAGTTTGTATATAAAAAAAAAAGGTTGAACTTTTAAAAAAAAAAGGTTGAACTTTTAAAAAAAAAAAGTGTAACTATTTACTGTTCTATTAACAAAAGTAGCAACTTATATTTAAAAAAGATGCTAGCAACATACATTTTCTAACACACTTTCTTTGATTGGTTTTTATATGGACCCACCAAATTTAACTAATCAAAGAGAGTGTATTGAAAAATGACCTGCATGATTTGGTGAGACTCATGTGAATTTAACTAATCAAAAAGAGTGTATTGAAAAATATGGGTTAAAATGTGTGTTGTTAACCTTCATCTTTCAAAAATTTCATTAAAATAATTCTTTAGTCAATGTCTCTTTAAGTAGTCGTTAGCAAGACTTTAGATGAAGCTCATAGCATGTTAAAGAGAACCTAATCATGGTGCTCCGAATAAGAGACCCAAGCACAGGAAAAAAGAAACGTCGAACTAGTAAAGATTTAAAATTAATTCTTGACATAACATAAAGCACTCCTTAACTATAATTACGACATAACTTTATTTTTTTAAGTCATATGCTGTCGCTATGAAATTGTGTGGTTTGCAGTAGTACTTCTATCGATCGTTAAAATGCTGGTTAAAAATGAGGCAATGCATAATAACACCAATCAAAGTTAACATTAGCAGCAACAAACTTAATCCATCAATCAATCTGAACATTTGTTGTCTTCTCTCAAAACATCACTAAAAGAGATTACCTAAGAAAGAGAATCGGGTAATCCTGTGTTTGAGCCCCGACCTTAACTTATTGGTCAACATTTAACAATTATATATTGATTTGCACGCATTGATTAATGCAACATTTAACAAAATTTAAAAAATCTTCAAACTAATTGCATTAATAAATCAGTTTACTTTAGTTTTTTCTTTCTTTTCTTTTGCATCTTTATCAATTGATAGTCCTATATTATTTAACTTTTTGACGGAATAGTCCTATATAAATTTCAATCACACAATCAATACCATAAATATCATTTGTCCCTGTAATTTTTATCATCTATTGTGACACATCCTATATTTGAAGGATATACCTTTATGTTCAGTTGAGTCTTGTCAATTGTAGTGTACAGAGATAACATGTATGAAATTTGTTCCTTTTGATCTTGATGTAGCCAAAAGAGAAGTGGAGGGGCATAGCATAGTTTCAATTCAAATCCATCAAAGAAAAAGAGTAACAAACAAAGTACCATATGCATATGCAATCCGTCAAAACTCTCAGGTTGCGGGGCCAATCCTTGGCATTGAGCTTTACTTGATAATTGAAGGTCATCTCACATTTCATGCTTTCAATTCTTGAATATTGGTCAAATTTGTTTTGTGATAGTCTAGGTTAAATCTCAAATATCACCTGTGGTTATCATTGTACTCCTTAGTCCTTCCATTCATTCTTTTTTATAAGCAAAAAGATTGAATTGAATGGTTATTTGACTTTCTCTAATATAATCAAGGTAATCATGGAGAAGTGTTTTATGTAAAGATTGCTTGAAAATTGTTAAAAACTTTTACTACAATGGATATAGTCATTTTTAAGTAGAAAGTAAAGGTTTTGGGCATCCTTAGGGACGAGACAATGATCACATATGTATTGATTTGACAAAAAGAATTAAAGATAGAAAACAAATAATAGTATAAAATGAATTTTGAGATACTAATAATAATTGTTTTTTTTTTTTTTTACAAACTTGCATAGATTGGATCACCACGTGTACAAGCAATCACTATAAAAAAATAAATATTTTGTGGCGGTCAAAACACTTCATATATAAACCTAAAAAATGGTCACAAATTACATGTTCATGGAGGACTTGTGACGATAAAAACCTCTCACATTTGAATTGTTCACGAATGCTTTTGTGAGGTACGAAGTCGTCACAATTGTCTGAAATTTTTTATGAAAACTTTGTGAGGGTCCATATTACTTCAGATTTGTGGCAATTTGGGTCCAAACCATATTATTATTATTATTATTATTATTATTATTATTATTATTATTTTTGAGGGATATTATTATTATTATTATTATTATTAAAAGTGTCATTTTGTATCTTTCAAACCGCCACAAAAACCCAATCTTTATTAAAAAAAATAGTGGCAATTCAATTCGCCACGAAACTAATTATTTAAAAAATAAATAAGTTGTGGTGGTTTAAACCGCTAACAATTTAATAAAAAAGTTAAATATAAAAAATAATTTAAATTTATTTAAGAAAAAAAGAAACATAAATTTTTTTTAAAAAAAAAAATTAGAATGTAAAAATTATTTAGAAAAATAAAAACAATCGAGAGAAGGGAGGTAATCAAGATGAGAAAATAATAGTTGAGAGAAGGTTCTTTAAAAAAAAAAGTAAATTATACTCCTCTCCTAAAAAAGCTTCAATTACAAAATATACACTCACCTTCTTTAAAAAGTAAAATTTATGCTCTCTCCTCCTCTATTTTGTTTTGAAAGAATACTTCTCTCCTCTATATAAGATGTTTGAATTACAACTCTCTCATTTAATAATTAAATATGCACTACAATTTAATTTATTTTAACATATATTAATATTTGTATGATATATACTAATTTAGAACCACCATTTAAGAAAAATAAATTCATTTCTTTATAATTTAAATGTCAATGATAGTTAAATTTACATATTTTACCATTAATTGTATAACTTAGAGTGTAAAATTAAATTTTAAATAACCATACTTTATTGTCTTAGTATTTTCTCACATATTTTAATTTTATTTTGAGTTGTTTTATATTTTATAATAAGGTTTAAAATTATATGTTAGTGAAATTGTGAATAAAAAATAGTAAAAGATATGTTTTCAAATTTTAATTATATTAAAATAAACCCGCGATACTATTTTTTAAGTGTGTTAAATTATTATTTTTTCTAGATAATTAAAAAAAATATTAACTGGTGTGATTTTACCACCTACTTCATTAGTTAAGCAGTTCAAATCACACAATCATCTTCTTTTTTTTGTTGAGACAATCATTCAATCCATCAATCTAAATCTCATCACACCATTATCTCTCTGCTAAAAATGAGAAACTCGTCCCTTGAGCTTATAAAAAAAATGTGAGATTCATTTCTCAAAATCTTTTTGAAGATTTGATATCCTAAAATAAGTTGTCTTCTTTACTCATCAACCAATGACTATGATTTTACCATCTGCTTGAATAATTAAGGGGTTCATATCACTCAATTATTTTTATTTTTTGAGAGAATCACTCAGTTATCTATCTATCAATCTAAATCTTGTAACTCCATTTTGTCATAGCACTCAAATTTCCATTAAAAGTATAACCATAATAATAATATACATGTACTTCAAACACTTAGAACCCAAACGTCAAATGTTACAATACAACTTAAAATTCACAATTGTTTGATAAAAGTTTTATACTAAAGGAACTTAAAATATTTAACATTAGTTAACATCATATGATCATCTTACACCTAACGACTTGCTCAATTACAACATCAATTTTCTAAAATTACAAAAGAAAAAAGTTAGTCTATCTTTTTTTGAAGGAAAAGTTAGTCTATTATTAATAACTTCAAATCACCTGTGAGCGTAAAATATTATTCAATTATGTAGTTTAATTGTTTGATCATCAACTTTTTTTTTTAGGGATGATCATCAACTTTATGTTTAGTACAGCTTAAATTTTTTGTATACAATATAAATTGCATCTATTTTAGTCTAGCTTTAATACTGTTTAATTTATTGGTCCATCCGAAATTTCTAGTCTAGCTTTCACCATTAAAGAATGATGTTATTCTTGACAAAAAAAAAAAGAAAAGATGTTATACTTGACCAAAAAAAAATGCTGTTATTTTCTCATGGGCTCACTAGATCAATAAAAACATCGAGGTTTAAAAAACACCGACCAACATGCTTACATTTTACGACCAACAAAGTCTTCACATTATCGCTAAAGTTTGAATCTATATCCTTATAAAATATAAATAAAATCATTAGAATACTGCTCTTCTCCCTGCACATTTTGCTCACGCCCAGCATGATTTCCAGTTATACCCTTGTGTGAGTTAAGTCACGCTGCGTGACTTAACTCACGCACCTTATAAATATTGCGTGACTTAAGTCACGCACCACTGGCCTGTGCGCGAGTTAACTCACGCACTTTGATCGATGGTCTGAGCTCATGAACAAACGTTTTTTGGACGGTGGTCAGGTTTTCAACCTTCAATCTACACGTTTTTTACAACTTCTACATGTTTTTTTTGACCACATTTATGGTGGTTATAACCTATACTACTGTTCCCACCTATAAATACCCCTCCATACTTCTCTATTTCCTCACACCATATCACTTTCTCTCCCTCCTCACTCTCTCCGTCTATTTCTCTTCTTTCTTTTTTTTCTTTTCAATAGCCTCTTGGGGGCAAAAGTGAGCAGACTTTTTGGGGCAAAATAGTGATTAGCCGGCTTGAGAAAAAAGAGATCAACATTTGGGGTAAAATTAAATTTGCTTCTTTTTACCCAATTTTTTTTACCGTGGGTAAAAAGAATCTTCGCGGGTATAAAAAGAACCAGATTTAAATTTACCCCAAGTTGATGATGTCTTTTCCCCAAGATGGTTGGTCACTATTTTGCCCCAACAAGACTGCTCACTTTTTACCCCAAGAGGGTGAAAAGAAAATAAGTAGATTTAGTGAATTCGAATAAATGTATCAATTATTGTATGAATTCTATTAATAAAATGAGATGTTGTTATATGTATTAATTTTGTTAATTTTTTTTAATTTATATTTGCTTTTATTTTCTAATTTCGTATTTAATGAATAAATCCGAATAAATATTAATTTAGTTCATTTTCTTTTATTTATATTTGCTTTTATTTTCTAATTTTGTATTTAATGAATAAATCCGAATAAATATTAATTTAGTTCATTTCCTTTTATTTATATTTGTATTTATTTAATGAATAAATTCGAATCAATATTTATTTTAAGTGAATAAATAAATTAGAATAAAGTAAATAAATAATTTAGAATAACGTAAATAAATTAATTTTAATAAAGTAAATAAATTAGAATAAAGTGAACAAATAATTTAGAAAATAAATAAATTAGAATAAAGTGAACAAATAAATTATAAAATAAATAAATTAGAATAAAGTGAATAAATAAATTAGAATAACGTAAATAAAATAATTTGAATATAGTAAATAAATAACAAGTAGCGTGAGTTAACTAACGCAACGTTAGTTAAGTAGCGCAGAATTTAACACTTACGTTACTTAACTGATGCAGGGATATTTTCGACAACGTTGTTGGGCGTGAGCATAAAGTGTTGGCTGGAAGAAGAGCAGAATTCAAATCATTATCAACTGATCATGTTCGTGGGCTTACTCTTGTTCTTCTCACTTTTAACTGGGGATTGTTTCTACACCTCCCAAAGGCACTTCAGAGTCATGCAAGAACCTCTCTATGTTTTACCTTTGTAATTTTTTTTTACCTTCCCAATGGCCAGATTGTGCATTGTATGAACAATATCCAGCTTTTTAAAAGGACAACAAATCCCAATCTAATTTATTATACTAATACTTCATCGTGGAGTGATGATGTACACCGTATACAATTCGTCTATTTTAAAAGGTATAAATATGTAGATTTGTCTTCTCTTTTTTTTTACAATTCAGTTCTATTTTTGGAAAAAAGAAAGATAAAGCTCAGGGTTTAAATTTTCTAAAAAGAGTGAGTTGTTTTTTTGTTTTTGTTTTTGAGAGAGAGTGAGTTGAAAGTTATATAAAACTATTTTTACATCTTTCATATAAACGATAAGTAATTCTTAGTTTGATCATGATATATTTTTAAATGTTGTTACTATATTTTTAAAATAAGCATCAATATTTATTATAAATTAAAAGTAATTCTTGTTTGAGAGGATTGAAAATAGAATATTTATATGTAACATTCAAAATAAGAAATAGCATGAACTGATAAATGATAAATGCATCATGGTCAAGTTAAAAGTTACAGTTGACGACTGTACCATTTGTATATTGTTAAGGTAAAATATGAGTAATACCTCAAATTCGTCCTTGAATTTTCACCAATCAGCCAAATTCGTCCATAAATTTTGCAAAATATCTATTTAGTCTCTGAATTTTACAGACGTCCATCAAAATGGTCTCTCCGTCCAAAAGTTCCGTTAGTGGTGATGATGTGTCTTCTTGCATGCTGTGTTGTCATGTACACGTGTCAACAAGGCAACCACGTGTACAAGGATTAATTTGATGGAAATGGTAAAAATTCGAGATTTAACTTTTCAGTGTAATTTTTCTTGTGTTTCCAATTATACCCCTCTATTATATAAGGATCGATTTGAGACTTATTGTCATAATTTAAGGACTAATTTGATGGATATTGTTATAATTTAAGGGTTGATGTGATTGATTTTATTTCAGGTGATGGGTACAAGGAGATATGGCATGAGAGGACCAATGATTTCAAATGACAGGCATAAACAAACACCACTAATGGGTCTTGCTCCACAAAATCCAACTGCTCCTGGAGTTATTAGAGTTCCAAATTCAAATTATGGGTCATCCGCTTCTACACAACCCCAATACATGGAGTTTATCCCACCTCCAGGATTTCCAAAGCAATGATGCTTGTTTAAATTATGTGTTTGTACTAGTTTCATTAATGCCTTTTGGACTTGTTTAATTTATGCTTTTTTGGATATGTAATGACTTAAGAACGTCAAATGACTTGATGACTATGTAATATTATTATTTTTTGGCTATGTAATGACTTGTGAACATCAAATGTATGACTTATGCTGGTATGCAAATGCTTGTCTTTTTACAATCAAAGTGTCTGTCTTTTACTTTTTACTTTGTTCAGCAAATGTATGCACCAAGGATCACGGTGATATATGTTGTGAAAATTCAAGGACTTATTTGATGGTATTTTCATTAATTTGGGGATCATATGATAGATAAACATACAATAGAAAGACCAGTTTGATTGAAATTTTTTGACAGAAGGGTTGGACTCATTCATTGACAACCTCTTTTCATTACAACATTACACAGACTTGGCACAATACAATAACATTTTAAACAACTTAATCAAACAAATTACTCCTATCAATATCTTAATCAACCTAAGCTTACTTCCTACACAATCAGCTTTATCCATCAACCTTGCCCTCCAAACCTCTTCTCTGACACTATCCTTTGGCTTCTCCATCAACCTTGCATTTCTTCCATGACCAACCGCATTGTTTTTAAAATAACCTAGTTCTTCGGCTTCATCAACCCACACAAAAAATTTACAATTTGCAGTATTTACAATTTTCACCATACATAGAGCTTGAAGATGAAGACCGACTGTTGTAGTTGTTTTTGCCCATACGCCCACCACCCATCATTTCTGAACACCAAATCTTCAACAATGACCACTGATTTTTTAATTTTGAATTGAATCAAAAAAATTAGGGTTTTAAGTTTTTTGAATTGGGGAAGAACTTTGGCATCAATTAATGGAAGAAATTTTGGAGATTTTGAACTCTAGGTGACAAATTATAACATTAGGGTTCCAAATTTATATATCTGGAAAAGAAAGAGCCATTAATGAGAAAGAGGAGAAAGAGCCGTTGGGAATTTTGCAATTTTCTGAAAATCAATCAATTTGGTCCTTGACAATTTTCTGAAAATCAATCAATTTGGTCATTGGCAATTTTCTGTAAATCAATCAATTTGGTCCCTGCTTGCGTGACATCTGACCAACTTAACGGAAAGACTGATTTGATTGAGATTTTATAAATTCGGGGACTAAATATATATTTCGCAAAATTCAGTGATGAATTTGGTTGATTGGTGAAAATTCAAGGACGAATATGAGGTATTACTCGGTAAAAGATTTTCTTACACTCATATATGAGAAAAGAGTGTGACCGAGTGCGATTTATGAAACAAAGAGGGGTACAAGTTTGCAGAAAATAACGAGAGAAAATAAGAAATATCGATTGATAATATGATAAAAAAAATGAGAACTATTAAAATTGTTTGTACAAGCTAGCTAACTTGTTTTGCACTCAAGCTCATATCTTCATAGCAACGCAAAGGGCCATAAACCATTAACAATAACATACATCCGTTGACATCAACAACAATATGAACTTCATTCATTTCATAGTTCCCATTTTGTTCTCCCTTGACCAAGATGCAGATCCCAACAACATTTTTTCTCTTCTTTTCACTTACCTCTCTTCTTCTGTCATCACCCTCTATTCAAGGTATACACATACATGCATAATGTGCATTTTGTGCTTAGTGTTACTCCTTTCAAACGGCTCACCCACAACACACATAAAGCTCAACTTCTCAGTTCTAATAAATCAATATTTCTTAATTTGTTTCCATATATTTTTCAGGTTTCCAGCCATTGCCATCACCAAGCTCTGGTGATGATCACGATGCATCAACTCCATCAGTTCACGAGTTCCAACCACCTCTTCTGCCACCAGCACTTCCTCCAGTGGATGCAGAAGGTAGTGGCAATGGTGGGTCTAATCCCCCGTCACCAGTGGTGATGGAGGAGTGGCACGATGGGTCTCCCGAAGCTTCGTCTCCAATATCGGAAAATGGGGTGGGAGGCCATGGAAATGGGAGGGCCGGCGCACCCAATGATCCGGCAACGGATGATGGCAGGGTGAGGTGGTGCACGGTGAGGGACGAAGTGAAAGAGTGTCAGTCCTTTGTCGGTGTCATTAACCAACTAACAGGCTACGTGTGGAAATGGTAAGCTCTATTAAAAATGCATTATTATATTGTTTTTTTCTTCATATTATTTGCTGGTATAAAGGAAAATAAAACGTTGATGTTGTCCAAAAATAAATTTTAGACCCACAAGTGTATACACTTAATAGGAAACTTGAAGTTGTTATTACTTTCAACTCTCAAATACCTTTTTAATTTCTTCTAGCAGCTGATTCAATCAAATAAATAAGCAATTGAAAATGCAACATTTTATTATTGCAATAACATGAGTCTCAATCTTTCTGTCATTAGCATCCAAAAAGAGAAAGCCCAGGATTGTCTGGAGTCAATCAAGAAAGGAGAAGCAGATTTGGTGAACTTAGAAGCAGGTCTTGCTTACATTGCATTCATCAACTATTCAATGAAAGCCATAGCCAACGAGATCTATTATGATCATTCCAAAACCTATGAAGCTGTTGCAGTTGTAAACAGAAGGGTATGTGAAAACAGTGAAAAAATCAGTTTAATGGACTTCAAAGGCCACAAGTCTTGCCATGGAGGTTACTCCACAGCAGCAGGATGGAACTACCCCATCAATCACATTAAAAATTTATTCAATGATGAAAAAATGAATGATAAGGAAATCGCAACTAGTTTCTTCTCACGACTTTGTGCACCATCAGAGGTTGAAGGTTTCGATACATGTAATGTATGTGGCAAAGAGAATGAAACCTGCAATGAAATAGGTTTGTATTCTGGCCACTCAGGAGCTTTTAGGTGTCTGGTAGAGGAGTTGGGAGACATTGCTTTTGTCAAGGGTGATACTGCCTTGCTCTATTCTATGGAGGGACCTCATAACCAATCATGGTCAACAAAGTCTCTTAGGGACTTCATGTAAGTACCTTGCCCAATAAACTTTTCATGTGATGCATAAAGTATGTGTTTTCCTCAACTAATATCAATCCATTGAATGATTTTAGGTATCTTTGCCCTAAAGGGGGTTGCAGAGAAATCAATGGTTATCCTGCAGATTGTTCGTAAGTTTTAAATCGTTATTTTCACATGTTTGTGTTTGCCATAGGTGTAAGATTTTTTTTTTCTGCCTAATGCATGTTTCTAATTGCAACATACAGTCATGATGCTTATCCTGTTATCATTTTAACAATAACTAAAGTTGTTTGCTTTATCCTTAATCAGGTTTGGAACTGTTCCTGCAAATGTCATAATGGCACATAACTCAATGCCCAACAAGAAGAGAATGCATGTCTTAGAAACATTGACGAATACTAGTTTGGTGGACGCTCTTTATGCCCCAATCAATATTCGCAACAACCTATTTAGTCCAAGGTAAAATAGGAATATCTTTTACTTGATTTATATCGTTGTCTACAACAGGTTTTAATGTTTAGTATTTTAGACAACCATGAGTTTGAAGAGTGACTAGGTCTTACAATGTTTTTTCTAAATCTGGATTCAAAAATTTACTTAAATGTAAAAATTCAAAAACTCCTATATGAAATCTGGATGGAATTTGTACTCAGTACAATGAAAATCAGAAAGCATGTATCACAAATTGAATCCTTTATTGCAGTACCCAAGGACTACACATGATTAAAAGGGTCACAAGGTTGTATCTGGGGAAATCAGCTTCAATCTCACATATCATACAAAAATTAAATGTCCCAGAAGCCAAAGCCACTTCACATAGAACAGATAACGTTTCAGGTTAACTCTAATTTCACCATTTAGTTGGGGTGATAAATTTATGATAGATTAAGTCATAGTTTTATTGCTGCACTAACTTCATTCACACATGCCATAACAGATGAACCATCTTCATCTTCACATGTTTGCTGTTTACAAGTGATAACTATGCTCTCACCCCTGATGCTACTATTGGTACTTGGAATGTTTGCTCCAAAATAGAGACTTTGTTGTTTTCTACTCAGTGGTTTACTTTTATATGCGGTGGAAGTTATCATCGATTACTAGTTTGTTGTCTGATGTGTGCAGAATTGGCAAAATCCTAATATGATGAGCTAATGACAAAAAAAAAAAAATCATGATTTTGTGCTTGATTTCTTTATAGTAGGTTTCATGATAAAAAGTAATAAAGTAGTCCAGTTTGTTGGATTCTAGACCTTGATATATTTTTGAGGGACTGACTCTTGATATTAGTATTATGAAAATTTATCAAGTTTGGATGATAAAACTTCACATCTTATATAAGTTTCTCACCTTAAGAGAGTCAAAGTGGTGTGAAAAAATAACCACTTAATATGAAAGTCCGTAGAGGATTACGTAGTACGTACTAAGAATCAACCTACATCAGTTTTTATAGTTTTTTTTTTTTTTTTTTTTTTGACAAAACATCAGTTTTTATAGTTGATCACCCTATCAAAAGTTTTGTACTAATGTGATGTACGTATACATAAATGTAATATACATGACAGTAGGAAAATTATTGCTCCATATACTATATAGTCAAGAAAAATGTCCAGGCTCCATGTAAAAACAGAATCATTCCGTCAAAAAGATGCATAAAAAAAAGAGAACCGTGAACCTAATACTAGTAGAGTAAGAGTCATGGAAGGAACTTATTCATTCCACTTGATTGCCCATGTTAGTAATCTAGGCCATATTGAGATATAGAATAAAAAATAAAAAAGAAGCTAAATATCAACATTATAGCAATCTTAGAAAATCAATTTGTTAATTTGAACCAGCATCCATTATTGTACTGTGATTATCTATCACAAATGAGAAAGTTTCCTGACCAATGATTTCTAAGCATGGTTTCCTTATTATTAGTACATACTACTATTTAGGATGCCGAACCTGAATAACAAGCTACATACAATGGCAAGATGCCTTTGAGAAGAGAGACACATTCTGCTACTTCCGCCGGTAGTTCCATCTTCTAGGAATTTTCTTGGTAGATAATCTCTCCAATTATTTAAGATTGGGAAATAAGCATGCTGAAAAACACACAAAGCAATATAAAAGTATAAGAAAATGAGACAATATAAAGCATTTTTTCGCTTAATAGTAGACAGCAGAAATGGGTAGCTAGACAAAGATCACAGATGCAATTATACAATATCACCAGAAATTTGTATAGTTTTATAAATAAACTATGGAAATTGGCGCCGAAACTTAAAAGATACTTGAATCAAGCCTGCAGAATATCTTTAATTGAACACCTGTATGTCTCACCAAGTAAATTGGTTTGGTTCAACACATGTATGTCTCATCAAGTAAGCAAAGGTTTGTATTCGCAGTCGAATACCACATCAATGCATGTTTGGGCGAAACTGCCAATTGAAACTTCTTTAAAATTATGGAAAACCAAACTGATGCTAAAACTCTTATAGTCATTGGTGGAACCAGGGGGTGGCAAGGGGGAGCCATGGCCACAGGCCACCCCATCTTAAAAAAAATAAAAAAATTTATGCCACCCCAAATTTTTTTGTCTGGCTCCGCCACTGCTTATAGTACAAATCTATAAGACTGACAGACAATCAAGAATCTATCTACGTCACAATCATTTTGATTGTCATACAATGCACAATCTGGCCATTTTTCAAGCCTCCAGAATTCGCACAACCTTCGAGAACACTCGACAATGTAAATTCGCCAAAGTTTGTTTATGATACTAATATTTGGCAAAACAATCGAAACTTTCATTTCCCATTACTCACTTGAGCATAGCCATTGATCAACACAATCCACAATACTTCATTCTGCATGCAAAAGAACACCTTGCCGGCAAGGTCCATTTCGCATGTACATTAACCGGTGCAGACCCAACAAACTCATTTCAACCGCTTCTGCCTGAACTTGTTTCTCTAAACTCACATCCAAGCCCATAGAACTTCAGAACAAGTTGCCACTGTGAATCCACTAAGTCCTATTCCCACCTTTCTCATCTCACAGAACAATTCAATAACTTCCCGACTATTTCCTCGATCCACGAAACCTTGGACTAAAGCAGTCCAAGAGACAATATCTTGTTCAGGCATTTCATCAAACATCTAGCGTACATAAGCGTGATTGCCACAGTTTACATAAATGTTTATTAGAGAAACCCAAAAATATGTATATTCCTCGTTTATAGCCTCTCTCAAAATGCAATCACCCAACTGTGAAGAATATTGTTTGAGCAACCTATTGTTTAGGGTATCTTCCATGAGAATTGAACTAGTTGAAGTGAAAAGATATGAAGTTGAAATACGAGAAAAGAGACAAATTGAAAGTCCTTTTTTTTATTTTTAATCTAAGACAAAATGATGGCAATAATCAGAAATTCACACATAAGTATGGGAGCGAGGTTCGAACTTGACCATAGACTTAGACTTAACAATTTTAATATTTTTGTCAATTCGGTTGAGATTTGTATGCAAGTGATTGTCCTTTACTAATGTCATCAAAACCCAAATTATTTTGACAGTGACAAAGTCATTTTGAGTTTGAATTTTCGTGACATTGGTGACTTTATCTCCATTTTTCTCCTAACAAATCATACTGAAAAGTGTCCTAAGACATTGTTTAAGAAACACATAAAAAGATATTGTGTCTTAAAAATATAAGTTAAACACATGTAAAAGTCATAATCACACTTTTTTTTATGTAAATGTTACTCTTTTCGTCCCAAAATAATTGAGTTATTTCGTTATCACTCGGATATTAAGAAAAGTGCATGAGTGAAAGAGATAGAAAAATAGTTTGAAGTACCTTTGTCAAGTATGCATCCATTCACCATAAATACAAAGTAGAAGATATTGAATTGAAAATGATATATCATTCATTTTTTTGATATTTTTTTTATAAATGATTTAGTTATTTTGTGACAGGAAGATTTTGATCGCTTAGACAATATACTAAGGGTCATGGTTAACATATTCCCATTTTAATTATGAAAAACGCTAACATGTGCCTTTAAGAAACTAAATATAGACTTGTTCAAAAAAAAGAAACTAAATATAGGTATTATATTTTGGAAATTGTTTCAATTTATTTTTCAAAAGATTAAAATTAACTTTTAGCAATAAATATTTTTTATTTGCAGGTATCTTTAAAGACACACATTAACATGATAATTTATTATTTAAAGGTCATATGACCCGTGTCGTTCATTTACAATTCATTTTCATCAAAATACATTTAAGTCATCAGATTTAAATTGATGTGGTAAATGTTGATTGAGTTGTATTTGTTATTTGAACTTTCATTTATCTGTCAACCTATATGATAACCATATATTTTTTTATATAAATTGTATATTAACACGAAAATCAAAACAATAAAAAAATATATATATAATGTCAATATGAAATAAAGAAATGTTATAAAATGGTCGTGCATATATTGTTGATCGGCATTTATTTATCTTGTGGTAAATGTATTCCAGAGTTAAGTTGATGAAATTGTGATCAACATTGAATCAACATCGTCATCATCGTATCGTATCGTAACTTTACCACACAACCACACGTCAACAACTCACACTACTCCACTTCTACCAATCACTTCTCTTCACAATCACAATCACCACTTTCACATGCAACAACAACACCAACAATAAATGCTTATTTTTCTTCTATTCGCTTCTTGATTCATCCTCCAAGTTTCTTCTCTCTCCGCCCATGGCGACGGTGACAGCACCTCCGTCACTCCCCTTTGTACGGGCCACAACGTCGCCGTCGAGTAATAATAAGAAGAAGAATCATCAGAAGCAACGAGCACTTGGCAATTTCGGTCACTTTGGTCAAGTTGTTCGCAAGGATATGGAGTTTCTTAAAAGAGGATTTAACAATGGTGTTGCGTGGGCCAATGATGCTTTCCGCATTCCTCAAATTGCTAAGAAAGTTGATGACCTTGTTTGGCTTCGAAATCTTGAAGACCCTCAAGCTACTTCGTTTTCCACTCCTTCTTGGCCTGAGCCTTGGTATCCAGGTACAATACCAAGGGAAAAATTGAATTTTTTGATTATGGGGTGTGCTTATACATGGTTAATTTGTTGTGAAAGTGGGTTTGGTGAAATGGGTATTGGTTATTTTTGTGGTAGATGTTAATGGGTAGTGTGTGATTTGTTTGAAATGATTGTTATGGGTTTGTTCTGTTTTTGAATTGGTCTAATTGTGCGTGTATGTGTGTGTGTACTATGTTAGCGGGTCTGTTTAGTTGGTTGATTGATTTATGGTGATAACGAGACTAACTGTGTTCGGAATTCTGGAATAAGACGGTGCAGTGTGCTAATTACATGGCTGAAAAGTGATAAACGTTTTTCCATTTCATGAGGTAGAATGCTATGTTGTGTTTCCTCATTTGCTATTTTGATTAGCTTATTTGAGCTTACCTTGGTATAAGCACTTAGACTTTTTGGGAGATATTATGGAAACAACTTATGTCATATTCATAATCCGTTTTCAGCTTATTTGTTTAATCTTTCAAGGATACCTTATGAAAACAGCTTATATGTAAACAATTTGACTGTTTTATGTTTTGATAATATGATGAATGCTCGATTAAGTTGTTTATCCAAACAGGGCCTTCTGCATATTCTAGGCTACTTGGTGGAGGTTAATGATGGTGATTTCTGTATGAACATGATCGTCTTGTGTGAACCAATCTGATTTTTTTATTTTTTATTTTTTATTTCTCTGTAAATTAATTTGAATCCGTTCTGCTGACTGTCCTTGTATTTTACTGGGAATACTTTGAATTTTGCCATTATATGGGTGTTGCTTTGTTGTATTTGCTGCCTATTAATTAGAAGATCACATTTTTTCTTTTTTAACTTTTGGAATATGAAATTGGATTTGGACTGGAAGAGGTATTCTTAAAGATTTGGTCAGCCTATATCTAATTACTTTTGTAGATGTCTTAACTGGGATTATACGGTTTCCTATTGCACTCTTGTAGATTAAGATAACATGAATATCATGTGTTGAACTGCATTATAGCACCATGATCAGAGAGTTATGGTTTACTTATTCGTTCTTTGTCTTTTAGGACTGTCTGGTGTGGATTTGCTTATGTATGATCTGAAGGCCTTGGAAGCATATGCTAGTTACTTCTATCATTTGTCTAAGATTTGGTCAAAGCCACTGCCTGAAACTTATGATCCTCAGGATGTTGCTCACTATTTCAGTGCCAGACCCCATGTTGTGGCCCTTCGTATGCTCGAGGTAGTTAGATTGATAATTTGAACAAAAACATGCGATGTATCCAATTTCCATCTATGAATACGCTCTTTTCCAATTTCCATCTATAATCTCAAAATGTTCCTTTTTTAACTTTTCCTTTTAGCTTGAGTCACAACACATCTATTCTATGTAAGCTACTTATTTAAATATGACATTTGTCCTGTGATTCGTTTTATGTATCAGTAGAAGGTAATTGGTTTCTGCAGATAATAAATGGTATATAGTTATATAGAGGGACAAAGGTTTAGGCAGGACTGTAGAACCAAAGTGTATCATGTAGGCAGTACTTGTTTCTTTATTTCTTTAAGAACTATACAATAGCTTGGATTGTCAGTACTTTACTCTTGCCTTTTTCTTTTATTTTGAAAATTTTATTTCAATTTTATCCGCTTTATGGAAAAAGTTTCAAGATTCTGTTTATAAGGGGTCAACAATTGCAAGATTTGAGATGACCTTGACCATTTACATAATAAGAATTGAGTTGTTTGCAATACACATCTGTTTTGAATGTTGAAATACAAGAATTATTTTAACTCGTGTATGAATTCTTGGTAAGTGTGATAGATGTGCTCTAGTTGCCCCACAACATCCACAATAGGGGATTCTTCCCCTATTTACCACCAAGCTATATAGGCTTCCCCACTGTGGCGTAAAAAGATACGGTGTCTATTTAGAAGGGTGTGTATTGAAGAACCATTTCTCTCTCTCTCTCTCTCTCTCTCTCCCCACTTTTTGCGGTCCCCACTCATTAATTGGTTTTTTTTAATAAATCACTATTGTTTAACGATATAGAGTTATTGGTGTGACTTTCTTAGTAAATTTTTTAGAGGTGCCGAGTTGGAGGAATTAGGTGTTAACATTAAAAAATTATAAATGAGGGATGTGTAGTTGCAGGACCCACTACAGCACCCAAAAGGGAGAGCCCCATTGTGGATGCTCTAGGATATTCCTAATTGAAGTTGGAAGATTTTATGATTTATTGAATTCGATTGCATCTATGTATTGTATGGTCTTCTAACACGTGCTGAATCTATACAACTTCTATCTTATTTGAATGCATGTATCATTTAATACTTTCTTAAGAATTCCATGCAGGATAGAATACATAGATGCAAAATTGAGCCTATATTAGATTTTTGATAGATGCGTTTGAAATTGATTATAGGATGCTTTCTTGACTCTTCCATGAAGTGTATCCTTATTGAGTTATTTTTCATTTTGGAAGGTATTTTCCTCCTTTGCCTCTGCTGCGGTCAGTATTCGGACTTCAGGGTTAAGAAAGTTTCTACCAATAAATGCAGAAGGGGATATGGGTGATAAAACATCTGAATATAATTTTGGGTTGGTTTTAAAGGAAACAATGCTTAATCTTGGCCCCACATTTATAAAAGGTAAGGAGTGTGTTCTATTTGACATGTTAGTACAATTGTTAATTAATTTATTATCATCATTTACTATTATTATTCTTTATCTATTTATTTATATATTTTTGTAATGCCTATCACTTCAAAGGTTTTCTGTTGGGACTTTCATTTCTCTTCTGCAGTAACAAGATTTCCAATATCCTTTTTACATTCATTTGATTGACGATGCAGTTGGTCAGTCGCTTTCCACAAGGCCAGATATCATTGGTGTTGAGATGTCAAAGGTTAGATTAAAAACTGTATCTTTATAGCCTTTTGTTTAGTGCTGAACATTTCTTTCCTTTGAACTTGGAAAGGTATCAGCAGTTATTTTTCACAGTTGAAGATGTCTGATTAGGGATGATAATATGTGGCTATGCATCAAATTTATTGGTGACTGCACATCAAATATGTTCTTTAGCTGTAACTCTGATTTGCATGGAAAAAATTATCTGTGTTCCTTTCACGTGGCTTCTATCTGTTTTAAATGAAACTTTTGGTGTCCCGAATGTACATTGACTGTAATGCCGCTAAAGTTCGAATAACTAGATTTGCAATTTCTGTGTATACATATTTTGATTGTGTTCTTCTTGCAGGCATTGTCAGAATTGCATGATCAAATCCCTCCTTTTCCCAGGACTGTTGCTATGAAGATTCTTGAGGAAGAATTAGGAGCTCCCCTGGAATCATTTTTCAGCTACATTTCTGAGGAACCTGTAGCCGCTGCATCATTTGGTCAGGTACTTTTTTGTTATGACAATATAATTAAATATTATTGGATGCATGTGGCCACATTTATTTGTAAGTGTCGGTATGATGGTTTATGTCTTGCTCACTTATTTGATTACATTTTCTAGGTTTACTTTGCCCGTACTATTGACAGTGTTAATGTTGCTGTAAAAGTTCAGCGTCCTAATTTGCGCCACGTGGTGGTGCGGGATATCTACATTCTTCGCCTTGGGGTTTGTATTGAACTTTGATTTCTATTAGATTGTCACCTGTATTATTCTATCCTGCATGGAATTCTTAAATGAGTGTATCTTAACCATCTCAGTTGGGGCTGCTGCAAAAGATTGCCAAGAGAAAGAGTGACCTTCGCCTTTATGCTGATGAGCTTGGGCGAGGTTTTGTTGGTGAATTGGATTACACTTTAGAGGCAGCAAATGCATTGAAATTTCGGGTAATAGCTAACATATCAGTTAGAGCTTAATCATGCTTACATTTTGATGAGTTCTAGAGTTTGGAAACTTCCATGCATCAATAAAATCTTTCATTAGTGTTTAAACTTGTATTGTGAACTAACATTGATTTGGTGCTGACAACAGTGATTAACATTTAGCTCTTTCTTTGGATTTGTTATTGCATCATGCAGGAAGTTCACTCGTCATTTTCTTTCATGCGCGTGCCAAAAATATTTTTACATTTAAGTCGAAAGAGAGTTCTGACCATGGAGTGGATGGTTGGTGAAAGTCCAACAGATTTAATCTCTGTATCTACCGGAAACTCTACTGAATATTCAGATAGGCAAAAAGTAGATGCAAAAAGGCGTCTTCTTGATCTAGTAAGTAAACAGAAATCCAATTATCCATTCTTGTCTTTGCATTGTGTAAAAATCTTGAAAAACTTGGATGTTTGATAATCTCCTGATAATTGAATTATGGTAGGAGTCAACTGTATTATTGAAGATGATTGATACTTTTCAAATATAATTACATGAGTAAAAGGCACAATTTTGACTTCTGATACTAAAGAATTTCTATTACAAAACAATATGACTCTAGATCTGGATTTGAGGTGGTGGTAAAGTTTCTTCGCCAATCTCCCATTAGCTTATTCAACTGAAAATTGTTCAACCGAGTTACCGATTCTACTAAAACTTCACTCTGTGTAGTCACTAGTGTATAATAATCTGAGAGCTTCACTATTATGAAAGCATCATATTTAATGAACGTTTACTTTTATTTCACATCGGCAAATTCAGGTCAATAAAGGTGTTGAAGCAACATTGGTTCAACTTCTTGAAACAGGCTTAATACATGCCGATCCACATCCTGGTAACTTGCGCTGCACTTCATCAGGAGAAATAGGGTTTGTGTTGTTCCTTTCCTTGTCCAATCTAAATAACTTGTAGCTTTCCTTCGTCAAATAAATATAAAGGATTTTTTAAACTTGTGTGTTAGGTTTTTGGATTTTGGTTTGCTCTGTCAAATGGAAAAAAGGCATCAATTCGCTATGCTGGCTTCAATAGTTCATATAGTAAACGGTGACTGGGCATCCCTTGTCAACGCTCTGATTGATATGGATATGGTGAGACCAGGGACAAATATCCGGCTTGTTACCATGGTATAATACTCACATCTCAGGTTTTGGTTATCTTACAATAGAATATTTGAACCAAATAATAACATTCTTATATGAACAGTTTTTGTTGTATGGAATGCGTCCTTCTTAAGCTTATGTTCACGCAATAACATTCTAAATTTTTATTCTATGTTTTATTTTCAGGAACTGGAACAGGCCTTGGGGGAAGTAGAATTTAAGGATGGAATTCCTGATGTGAAGTTCAGTAGGGTGAGAGTCATCTTTAACAAGATGGGTAGTATTATGATGTTAGTTGAAAATGAAACCTATTGTCTGTGAATGCAAGAGATAGATCAATACGACTCTAGCTGATTTTGAACTAACCTTGACTGAAATAGAATATGCATTATCCACTACCTCAAACTAAACATAATTAAAGAATAAAACATTTCTATTAGGCTTTTATATTGGGCCTAATACAACTCTTACAAAACTAGCCTGTAAAGTGAGAGATGTCTCCCACTTATAAACACTTTTTCAGGCCCTATCTCATCCAATGTGGAACTCAACAATTTCTAAACTGAAACCACCATAATCAATGTCTAAAGAATGTGAAATATATGAAACCAACTGCATAGGATATGTCTATGGATACATTTAGTAATTGGGTATGAATACTCATAATTTTTTCATGTTTGCTCATGGATAATGAAAATTAGATAGATAGTTGTCTTATTCTAAATTTTTCTATAAATTTTCCTCAAGGTTCTGGGAAAGATTTTGTCTGTAGCATTCAAGTATCATTTCCGTATGCCAGCATATTATACACTTGTCTTACGATCCCTAGCCTCTTTCGAAGGTAAACTGTTGATACAATCTAAATTATTTATTGGATGCTCAGATCTATTTTTCATACTGACAACCTATGTACATTATTTTGTATCATGAAGTAATTTGAAATATTTTCATTATTGAATTTCTATGTTCTTGTTTCCTCTTCTTCCATTCATAACTTGCTTTGGAACAATTTTAGGTTTGGCTATAGCTGCCGATAAAAAATTCAAGACTTTTGAAGCTGCCTACCCCTACGTTGTTCGGAAACTTCTAACAGAAAACTCAGCTGCAACAAGGAAAATATTGCATTCGGTATTGTATATTTACCCAGAACAGTGGGATTTGTGACCATAGTCCACCACAGAACTGTAACATGTTATAATCTATTTGTAGTTGCCTGTGGTTGATAAAACACCATGACTAGATCCTGAGCCTTTTTCCACAATATGAGAAGAAAAATAATAATTTTTTTATAAAACAAATTAAATAATATTTTTAAATTAAATTCTTTAGTCACGTTTTTTAACAATTTCATCAACCATTCTTTGTAGTTTTGCATATTTATCAATATCTTGGACTATCAAGTTTCAATATTGATCCTTTGTACTGTATTGCAAGATGAAGTATATGATATTTATTCCCTTTTTAAACTTTCTTTCTCCTGTTCAGGTACTTCTAAATCGAAAGAAGGAGTTCCAATGGCAAAGGCTTTCCTTGTTCTTGAGAGTAGGGGCAACTAGGTATGTCAAAGTGCATGTCAGTGAGTGTTCTCTGCATGAAGTAGTTATTGTTTTTCTTATCTCTTATATTTTAGATATGTTTTTAAAATTTTGATCACAACTTTTTAATATAAATTCTCCAATCTATATTTATTCTTTTTATAGGATCTACCTACCGTGTTTTCAGTTTCATCTGCAGACTACGTCTACTATGTAGTGAACAACAAGACCCTCTTAGTTGAAAAAATTAAAAAGAAAAGTGCCAATTGCTTATTATTTGATTAAATCTAAACACTCAGTACTATGCATCTAAAACTCGTGTTTCCTATGCAGTAATGCACTTTCCATTTGAACTTAGGTATCTATCAAGAAAGATAATGCTGTAATGCACTCTCCTTTGGGTTAAAGCATGTTGTCAAGGAGCTTAGTTAGTTGTAGGATCGGGAGAGACTTGGATATAGGGCCACTATTTTAACACAAAGAAAGCATCTGATTTTTACAAAATTGCCTCAGTATTTGGACTTTTTTTTCCTTTCATTTTGGTGCTCATCAATAATATTCTACGCAACTTACTAGGATACAGTATTTTGGGGGATATTGGGTTTAGCAGGTGTTCACTCAATTAGGAAGAACAGAAACAGTCATCACTCATATCATATGTTGATATTGCTACACATCTCAAAAGCCTCTACATTATCTTTCAAAATTATTTGGAATTCAATTCACAAACATGCTCAAAGATTCAAATATCTATTGCACCAACATATACTGAAACATTTAAAGGAATATTTTTTAATAATTTTTGTTATTGTAGCATGGAAGTTTTTTTTAACAAATTAATCATGAAAGTTTCTAACCATTGTTAAGTAATGCATTTTCTACCAACATTGAACTGAACCTCTGGCCTGTTTTAGTTACTTGATGAATTGCTATTTCTTTTATTTTGTATATATAGCATCTCATACTTCTGATACCTTGTCAGGAAAGCCTTGCAACTAGTAACTTCAAATAGTGAGACTTCCCCCGATCAATCACCAAATAAGGCCGCTGGTACATTTGATATTGCATACTTGATCTTGACGATTTTACCATCCAAAGATGGTGTCGCTTTGAGAAGGCTTCTCATGACTGCTGTGAGTTCCTACATGCTCTCTATCTTGCTTCTTTTATGTTCTTCAAGATTTTGTCACCATTCCTCTTGGTTATTTTTTTTTTTTCCTTTCACATTCTGCTTTTTCAAAGTATTTTTTTAACACAACTTTTTTAAAGCTAGTGATAGATACATGGTTTTTTTTTTTGGGTCAAGTAGCCTAGCGGCTAGAGAAATTCACCTTTAAGGCGAATAAGTGGGGTGTCCGGGGTTCGAACCCCGGTCCCTGCATAGAATATGCATTATCCCTTACCAAGTGAGCTGAGCTCACGGGGACGGTTTGTTTATTTGTTATATATGGTTGTAATTGATAAATTCCTGATTTTGAGAGTATATGATGTTTCCAAATTTTCTTGTACTCTTGCTTTGATTTTTAAATGTTTAAGAGGATTGAATTTGTTCCAGTTCATTATAACTGTACACGGGCGACAATTGCCCCATCTTTTGGTGCTTTAACATTATCATCAACTTTTCATCGTACATTGCCAACAAAATTTTTTAATCGTACTCCTCCGTTCTTTTTTATAAATTTCATTTTCTATTTTTACATGTATTAAGAAAATTATGTAGTGTATTTAATGTGTTCATCGTGTATAGATGTTCCTAAGTTACCCTTCTATATATAGATGCTTCCATTGTGCAAGAAATAGCCGATGCGTTCATCTTTTTTTGATCAAGTTGCGTTCATCTTCTTAAACACTTGGCTGAAATATTTCTTTTATGCATGAAACTTAATTTGCATGGAATGAACAGGACGGAGCTTCAATAATCAGAGCAATGGTCTCGAAGGAGGGAAAGGTCATCCGCCAACAACTTTGCAAGGTCATAGCCGATGCACTGTGTCAATGGATGATTAAATTATGTGGACAAGGCGTTACAGATACTCAATATCCAAGGGTGATGCTGGCTAATGGAACTAGCAACAAAGAATCTGGTCGATCTCCTCTATCATCCTTGCCTGCATATGATTATATTTCCATCTTTAAAGATCGGCGACTTCGGGTGATATTTTCTAAGGTTGTGAAATCTGCAAGCAGTCATAAAATACTGATGCTGCGGTTTTGTTGGTCTTCCCTTGTTATAATCATTACAGCTTCAGCTTTGGCATGCCATCGGGTTGTTTTGTCACTGTCTGAGGCTTACTTGGGCCCAATATTCGATGCACCTCAGCGTAAGAGATATGCAGTCATTGCATGATATTCTTAGAACATTGACACTTTTCCTACCAAAAGAGAGACATTATTATCCAACAAAGTAAAAATGTTTTAGCTTTGAAGGCAATTAGTGTGAGGAAGGTAAAATATGTGGTATAGGAGGATAGCAGTATCTTTTGGTTACACACTTACATTTTGTATATGGGGGGTACTCTGTATTCTCTTGACTGATATTGTTGCAGTTCAGATCCAGGTACCCTACAAGTATGTATAGTTTCATGTAAAGTGCTACATTAATTTTTTTTATTATCTATTTTAGAATAAAGATAAATATATTTAGTTATTAATCTTTGAATCGGTCCTATGTAGATGAACTGATTTTGCTCATTTAAAGTGAGTAGTAGTTAGTAAATTGAGAAAATGAAGAGTTGATCTTGTAACTGTCCATGATTTGTTTTGCATTTGCATATAATATCAACCATTGATTTGTTTATCAATGGTTGATATTACTCATTTTAGATGAGCTTTGTCTCTAGATCATATAGGTCTTATACTAGGGTTATGTTTGGGAAAAAGTAGAAAGTAATAATATATAGTGGATAAGTTATCTAGTTACAGATGAACTTACTATCCTAAGTGGATTCGGTTACCTGAAAGTGAGATGCTTCGGATGGGTTTTATAAATCTTGTAGATTTAAAATGTTATGTTAATGTTAATTTGTAAACACTACCGAGCAAATTGCTTTACGGGTTATATTTATTTTTTGTGGTGGTTGAGGTTTGAACCCTGGACATTGCATATATTATGCATTGCTCCTATCAACTGAGCTAAGCTCACGAGGACTTACGAGTTATCATTTGAAATCAGACTACCCGTTTGAAGAAAAAAAAATAAAAAAGGAATTAAGCTCAGGATTTTTATAAATATTGTTTATCTAGTCAAGTCATTAACTTCAAAATCCAGGTGCAAGAGATGTATCGTGAGAAAAGTTTTAATTTAGGTGCAAGAGATGTATCATGAGAAAAGTTTTAATTTTAGTTTTTAGCTTTACAACTACTTGCAGAAAATTGTATGAAAAGATAAACATCTCAGCTAGGATCATGATGTTTATTTTTGGTTGATAAAACGGTCGTTTATATTTCATTTTTAATTTTTTTTTATCTTAAAACATAATGACAAATATGGTTTAATAAGCTCTTTTTATTTAGGTAATGATTTAATAAGCTTATTTTTTTAGTCAATGATTAAATAAGGTCTGGTCATTGGATTATTTTTTTAATAGCAAATGCTACTCTATTAATTATTAGGTTAGTTTCTTCTCTTTGTTGTGATTTGAACCTTCTACCTCAAACTCTTTAATTTTTAACTCAAACCAATTTGGCCATCAAATCATTGGATTATTAATAACACCATTATTTTTGGTACAAGAATAACATCACTTATATATAAATATATTTTTATTTTTTTTATCAAGTAGTATGTTGACTAAAAATTCACTTATAAGATGAATGGAGAAGACTAAAAATTCACTTATAAGATGAATGGAGAAGGGAATCCGAACTTTAAAATTCAGTCTATATAATACATCATCTATCTATGTGTGTTGCTTGCTAGAGGTTGTGAGTGTGTCACGAAAATAATGAGATTTGCAACTTTTTAAGTATAGTTTTGGAGTTATTTTATTTTTGGGTTTGCTTTTCCGGGAAGGAAAATATATTTTTCCCATTTACAAAAGGTTAAGGTAGAAATGACCTCACTCACTTTCTCTCTTTTTGAGTCATAATCACACACGTTATTAATTTGTTTATTTTGTATTATCCCACAAGTTATATTCTTTTCACAGGAATGCTGGCAACACACATTTTTTAACACATTCTATTTGGTTGATTAGTACTATTTATTTATTATTATTATTGTGAATATTGCTATTTTTAAGAATTTTAAAGAAGCAGTGCATAGTTACAAAGAAACAGATCTAAGTGAAGTGAATCTGATCATCATCATCATCGTGGAGATTGAAACAAAAACAAAAATATAAAGAATTGAGATATAGATCGCAAGAACGCATTGTCGATCTCGATGAGCTCGCCTTCTCTTCCCGTCTCATCACAGTCACAGGTATGTATAACTGTTCTTGTGAATGAGATGTGATGAATTGAAATTGAAATTGAAAGTGAGAATTGGAATTTGTAGGGCACAAGAACGTTATCGTCTGTGTCGGTGTCTGGATTCACACGACTCTGCAAGGGTCTCGCTCTCGTTCTCGTTGCAGCCCACGCTGTTCTTTACTTCTTCCCTTCCGCTCTCACCTACCTCGCCCTCATTCCCGCCAGGTCAGTACCTTTTCTTTCTCACCTTCAATACAAATGTTTCCCTTTATTACATATTTCCAACACCTTTATTTATTTATTTATTTCATAAAACTTACTTTCATCAACATCAAGTGCTGCTGCCATCACTAGCTTATTAGCATTAGCATTAGCATTACATAGACCATAACCTGCTCCTATTTTCATAAATTGTCGTCGGTGTCGACTTGTCCGTATCAATGCAAGTGTCCGTGTCAATGTTTCATAGGTGTGGGTGAATTGGAGTCTTTGGGGCTGTATTAGATTGAAGTACTCCTTTCACTCCCAACTTAGTACAGTTCATATTGTTATTACTTATTAAAAAAGAAAATATCATGCATTTGTCTTTGTTAAAGAGCCCCTCATCAGATAAAATATAGCCTGAACATGTGTTTTATAAGTGGGGGCATTCCTCATCCCAAAAACCAGTTTTGTGGGGTTGTGTTAGACCCAACCTCAATTTCTAAGAGTCTTCGTAACATTATTTTTCTTCAAAGTAAGCTGCTTTCATACTTAACAATATGCTCCTAACAAATACAAGTTATTTTCCTGTTGGTTTCATTTTGCAGGACAATACCATTTGCCTGGAACCTCATTACAGCCGGTTACGTTGAACAAACTGTTCATGGGGTATGATTTGCATTTCCTGAGATGTATCTGTTGCTTCAAGGAAAACGTCTCAATTAACATTAGTATGTTTTTATAGGTAGTTATCAGCATAGTTTGTCTTCTGTTGATTGGCAAGCTGCTTGAACCAGTATGGGGTCCCAGGGAATTTATTAAGTTCATCTTTATAGTTAACATCTTAACTTCCGCATGCATTTTCATCACTGCTATTGCTTTGTACTACATTACAAGACAGGAGATTTATCTGTAAGTGTTTCAAATCCATCACCTTATCAGATTGTATTTTGTCTGCTGCCTGTTCTGTTATCTATCTTCTCTTCCCGTTTATCATATTACTTTCTTTTCCAGACCTTGCACTTCACTTTGAAACTCCATTTTTTCTATCACAGGCTTAATGGAGGCCCATTTCAAGCTTTCATTATGTGGTCTAATTTTGCTTCAACACTAGAAAAAATTGTTGGCCCATTTTAAGTATAACATTTTTTGAAACAAGTCTTGAAGTTAATTTTACTGTATGCTATTTTTTAAAATCATATTAGATGCTATGTGTTCCATTTGCACTTTAATCCAATTTTTTATTTTATCTTTTTACTTTTGTAATGTTCTAGCTATACGCCGCTTTCTGGATTTCATGGAGTGATATCTGGCTTCTTGGTTAGCATCAAGCAAATTATACCAGATCAAGAGCTTCCTTTCGTCAATATTAAAATGAAGGTTTCATGTTCTAACCTTGTTCCTTAACTTGTAACTCATTGCTTAATTTACTTCACAGCAACAATAGGTTTTTATGAAGAGGCCCTAAATATAGTGCCATGTCTCTTTTCTGTTCAGTGGCTACCATCAATCGCTTTATTGTGTTCTATTGCTCTGAGCTTCTGGATAATAGAGGCAACAACGTATCTCCCAACTGTTATATTTGGTACATATATGAGCTGGATTTACCTGAGATACTGGCAGAAGAAGCCAGAAACAAAGCTTAAGGGTGACCCAAGTGAGGATTTTGCATTCTCTACATTTTTCCCAGAGATTTTAAGGTTAGTTATGATTTTTGTTTGATTATCATACATTATGAACTAGAAATTCCTTTAGTCATTCTGAGCAACTTCCAATTTTTTATACCTTCTGCCTTGTAGACCTGTAATAGATCCTATTGCATCAATATTTCATCGAATGCTCTGTGGAAGATCTGATGCTTCTAATGATGCTGAAGATTACGATCTTGGAAGTGAACATTTGCCAGGTTCTGACCCCATTGAGGCATCTAGGAGACGGTAATTTCCCTTTTCTGTGCTTTTAATTCACCTAGTTGAGTATATAGCAGATTATAAATTACTATTGTGGGGGCAATTCACAAGGAGAGACAATTAGATAGATAATAGAAGTTGCAGGTCTGAAACTTTTTTTTTTGCTGTGATGGTTGCTTGATGGTAAATAGTTTCAGTTAAAGAAAGGAGAAAAAGTTGACAAATGTTACAACTTTTCGCCGTCTTTTGTTATTTATTTGAGCTTTATTTTCTAACTGAAAAAATAAGACCTGTCATAGCATTGTTGTAATAAGTATAATGCATAAAACAACTCACCATTGTGACTACTTTTCTCTTGTAGAGAAAGAGGTGCCCGAGCACTAGAAGAAAGGTTGGCTAACGAGAGGTTGGCTACTTCGCGGAGTGCAGGGGAGTTGCAAACAAATGCTGCAGGAAATGTATAATTCCTTAGATTTTGTAAATTCAGATAAGTTCGGCCAATATGAAACTATCATGAGTGACATTATCACAGTTGGTACAGAAATTATAAATTTTTTGTTTGTCCTAAAGGAATATTTTATTTTGCATGTATTTGGACTGTGATCTTCATGAGAGTGGAGTTTCTGTTCCTTGTGTCAGATAATTGAGCTGTCTTGTGTACTTATCAAGTATATTGATTTACAACTGCATGGAAGGTTTAGAACATGTCATTGCTTATCGATCCATTATTGGATGTCAAGAATCAAGATAAACTTGTTGTAGGTTATGCTCTACGAATAATTTTGCAAGTTTTTTTAATGGTTACTCAGAAATATCATAAACCCCAAAGATATTACATGTACCAAGTTGTCTTACCGGGACAATTAAAAATTGTCTTTTATGGTGGATCACTTGTCTAAGTGTTGCAACCTATACTAAAGTGCAGTTTAAAGCTTTGGCCTTAGACTTGCTGATTCATAATCATTTTTAGGCATGTAATATACTATCAACCAAGTATGTCATCTTTACCTATCCACAATGGATTGGTACCTCGACTTAAGCTGGATACAATTACGCCTACACAGAAAGATACCTTTCAAACTCAAAAAGCCAATAACTCATTCATATGTAGTACCAAAACATATTCCTCTTGTATTGAGCCTTGATGCTCTGTGTAGCTTTCGTCTCTTCTGGCCAAACGCCAGACGGTAACGTTGAGTAGCAATGTTGAAATGAGGGATGAGCAACAGAGAGGGGGAGACTAATAAAAGTAATTCGAAGCACGTCTGTTCTGATGATAAGTATTGTACTGAGATATTGCTTGGATGTGACATTAGCCTTTACCGACTGGGGATTGCTATTTGCTCCCTCTTTTTTCTAATACACTCCCGCTGTGTAAATTTTTGAAAAATGCTAGAGAGTTTACTTTGGGCACTTACTAAAATAAAAAACATATAAATTTTTTGGCTTGAAAGCTTAATCTGTAACAATTTATTGGAGGGTTCTATTCAATTTTAGCTTGAAGGTTAAAAAAATAAAATAAATAACAACCCCAGGGACCATGATTATATTGCCTGGATTCCATTCAATTATTTTTTATTTGAAGTTTAATAATTGTCATTTCTTCAAAAACTTACATCTCTTAGTTTCTTAACTAGTGTCCTTAGAGTACTTATTACCACGATCATTTATTTATTCTTAAAATACTCATTTCTAGAGTGCATCAATATCTGTCTAAAAAGTTAACTTACTAAACACATGAATTCTTGAAGTTAATATGTTCAGGAAGTTGATGTTTGGTAAATAAGGTAGATCAAATACAGTGATGTTTTCCGGAAGTTGATGTTTGGTAAATAAGGTAGATCAAATACAGTGATGTAACTGTCATCCATACATGCACGTGGAATCAAAGCACCAGCTTCAAAACAAGAGATATACTGATGTTAGCTTCATAATCATGGTCATTGAGTCATTATGTTCCTTTGTAACAATATTTTTTACAACTTTTATACACAAAGTCATCAGAAGACTTTCAGAGCAATTATGTAGTTACATATTACAACACGGAAGCATCATACAAAAAATGGGGAAATTTATAGGCTGCAGAAATTTTCTTTCGACAAATGTTTAGAACTAAAGTGCGGAAAATAATTGCCATTGTTTTGGAATTGTATAAATCAACTTTCAGGTGCAGGTGCTTCTCCAGCTAAATACTGTTTGTGGACCATTCTCTTGAAATCTGCATGATATATTCCATGAGTAGCATCAATTAAAATACGCATTCGACAAATCATAATGTGAATGAATAATGAATAGAAAGAAAGCAACTATAACCTTAGTTTCTTAAAGATATGAGAAGGATACCCAACAACATATTTCACATGATTTCCCATCCTAATATGTTGAACAGTTAGTTGAAGAAAAACCAATAACGATTTTCCTCCACTCTAAATAGTAAATATATGTCATGACATGAAGTTGGCAACAAGAAAGGAAAATATGAGAGATGAATTCATGAGACTAAGGGTGTTTTACCAAATTTGAATTATAAGAGTGAATTGTCCAATACAATTATACAACAATTTCCATTTTTAACTGTTATGAGAGCACAACTTTTACTCAATAAAAGGTGAAAAGATTTGTGCCCCCTTTTTTCCCTGAAGAGGCCCTGTTAAGTTTGAAGCGTAGTAAATGAAATCTTATCATTCTCATCATGTCACAATGTTAGAAACATCTTGTGTTAATTTCATGTCAAAGAAATCGTTTATAAATATGGAAGCTGCCTCGTCATTCTCATCTTTTCACCACATCTAAACTTCTCATGTGTTTCTCTTTCCTTTTGAATAGTGATAGATCGCATTTTACCTTCATGTGAAAATTACACATTAGGGAATACATTTCAGTTGCGCATGTCAATATTTGTTTGATATACTTTTTTGTTATCGTTGGAGTTTTATTAAATCACGAGTATTTCATTTTTTGGAGTCAGATAGCCTGCTTTAAGGTGAATAAACAGAGAATTTGTTATTCAAATCTCGTCCACTGTATATATAATTCAATATACCTACGAATTGAGTCTAGCGGATGGGACAAGAATCTCATTTTTTTTATTGAATACTTCACATTATAATAACACGAGTATATTGAAAACGAGAATGTTATTTTGATATAAATTTGACAAGTAGAGAATTTTTTTCTCTCGTGTGCTTAACGGGGTGTAAACGTAACAATTGAGAAAAGTTGAGAGAATCCCACTTGAAAAAATCTATTCTCAATTTAGATGATAAACAAAATAATCATAAGCATAAAAGCCAATAAATAAATAAATAAAGGGTCTTGTTAACGAGTGCACATGAGACACTCTATTTCAAAATGAGAAATTATTCCCAAAAAAAAAGTAAAATATTTCAATTTGCAAAGCATTTATCACATAAATAAATGCAGTAAAACGAGGGAGTGGACACACACATCATAAATCATGGCATAGACTCAGTACAGGACAAAACCCTCCCAAAACAAAACATGAAAGGCTTGAGATTTGATTCCAACGAGGAACTCCAACGTTAGATTGTTGCATATCAGGTTTCTCACTCACTCTGTCCGAATAACAACCAAATCTAACGTAGTTTTACTCTCCTGCTTCAACAATTATTCACCTTTAATTCTTTCGATTTGAAAGGTATGTCCCTCATTTTTTTGCTGTTATTGAAATTTCCAATTCTTGTTGTTATTTACGTATTGATTTGTTCTGAAAGAATTTGTGTTTTTCATTTTGATTAAGCTTCTTAGGTGTTTGATAAATTGCCACTTGTTTCCCACCATATTGATTTGTTTCAGTTATGTTTTTTTTTTCCTTCTTTCTGGCACATGTTTTAGTCATATTTATTGCAGTTTTTAAGGCTTTTGATGTCTTTTAGAGTAAAGTCTGATAACTGTCATATTGACATTTTTTTTATTATTCTTATTCTTAGCTTGCCCAATTTCTATGCATTTTTCATTCAATATGTATCAATATCATTGTTGAAATGAAGCATTTGAAATGGACACTGTAGTAGTAACAACAAAAGATAAAATAGGTGAATTCTAAATGTCAATATTTCTGAGTGCTTTGGTTCTGCTAATTTTTTATTGTGTACTTTGCTGATTTTGTGCGGTAAAACTGTAAGTAGTGTTTAAATGAAAAGTAGACCAGCTTAGATTTTGATTTAGCTTTGTTGCTGCAAACTGAGTGCTTGTGGTTTCACTCACTTTTACAGTTTGTGATGCTTAAACACCCAACAAAAGTTATCATTTGTTGATAGGAAGAACATGTTTGTGTATATGTATATTTTCAGTGTTGAAGTCTTTTTTAACAATTCGATCAGAAAGATCATAATCCAAATTTTAACTTCTATTCTTCTTACATATTGACTGTACAACTAATTGTATAAGTTTAACTTATTGCATTGGTAATTGTGTATATTTTTTTTTTTACAAACATCGATAATCGTTATAGAAATCTATTGTTCGATACTCTTTGTAAGAATGCAGATTAAATGCTGCAGCTGTTTCTTTTGAGCATGTATTTTGATGTTCAACTGTTGTTTCAATTTTTTCTAATACTAATTTTATAATGAAATTTTCTTCTCATACAGGTTTTGTCTCACACTGTACAAGTTTCGTTACTGAACACTCCAATGCAGAAAAGTGCGGGAAGTATTACAAGCAACTTGCTTGGAGGTTTATATTGTTATCTAAGAAGATGCATATTTGCCGCTTTATCGGCCGGCCCTTTGCCAAATCATATTGCTTTCATCATGGATGGGAATCGAAGGTACGCTAGAAGGAGAAACATGGGAGAAGGTGATGGTCATAAGGCTGGATTTTCAGCTCTCTTGTCCGTTCTTAGATACTGTTATGAATTGGGAATTAAGTATGTAACTGTCTATGCATTCAGCATTGATAATTTCAGAAGGAAGCCTAAAGAGGTTCAAACATTCATGGAATTGATGCGGGAAAAGATTGAAGAGTTGCTTCAACAGGAAAGCATTATTAATGAATACGGCATTAGATTACATTTCATTGGAAACATGCAACTATTGACCGAACCTGTCAGGGTTGCCGCAGAAAAGGCAATGAGAGTTACCGCACACAACCAAGAGAGAGTTCTTTTAATTTGTGTTGCTTATACTTCGCGCGATGAGATTGTGCATGCTGTTCAAGAATCCTGCAAGGATAAATGGAACGAAATTCAACCATCGAAGGTAGATAAAGTTTCCAATGGTGAATTTACAAGAATTAATCAGGGCCCGAAAAGAAATGGTCTTGATTTGAATTTTCTCGATTCATGTGACGAAAATGAAACCAAAGCTTGTATTCTACATGAAGAAGCAGAAGGTGCTGAAGAGAAAGACGCTTTGTTAGAGCAAAACGTTAAAAAACAAAGCGATAATTACGGTGAAGGTGAAATCACTTCTTGCAATGGGACGGTTGAAATAACTGAAGAGCCAAAGTACAAGCAGGGTGAGATTGCTTCTATAAAACTAGTTGATATCGAGAAGCACATGTATATGGCAGTGGCACCTGACCCAGATATCTTGATCAGAACTTCAGGAGAGGCACGTCTCAGTAATTTTCTTCTTTGGCAGACTAGTGCATGTCCTTTGTATGCACCAAAAGTACTTTGGCCTGAAATTGGTCTGAGACACTTGGTGTGGGCAGTATTGAACTTTCAGAGACACCATTTTTACTTGGAAAAGAAAAAGAAACAGTTTTAATTGTAACCCTACTCAGCCATAATTCAGAGATCATTTACGTGATGATAGTTTATTTTTCTATCTTGGGCCATTTTATGTTTTTATTTTACTCTGGGTAGAGTTGTTCAAACCAGAGGAGTTTGAGTGAATCAGGATGAAAAGAAACAGCGAAATTAAACAATAGAATATAGATATATGGTTTATACACGAACTGATATAGATTTACGGTTTATACACGAACTCTTGAAGTAAGCTTCTAGAGTGCATCAATAATATCTCTCTCTGGAAAATTAACTTACCGAACGCATGAACTATTGAAGTTAAATGTGTTTTGGAAGTTGATTTTTCGTCAATAAGGCAGATCACATATACAATGAATATAGTGATGTTTTCCGGAAGTTAATGTAGTTGTCACCCATATATGCACATGGAATCAAAGCACCAACTTCAAAACATGAGATATACTGATGTTAGCTTCATAATCATGGTCATTGAGTCATTATGATCCTTTGTAACAATATTTTTTTACAACTTTTATACAGTCATCGGAAGACTTTCAGAGGAATTATGTAGTTACATATTACAATACCGAAGCATCATACAAAAAATGGGGAAATTTATAGGCTGCAGAAATTTTCTTTCGACAAATGTTTACAACAAAAGTGCGGAAAATAATTGCTATTGCTTTGGAATTGTATAAATCAACTTTCAGGCGCAGGTGCTTCTCCAGCTAAATACTGTTTGTGGACCATTCTCTTGAAATCTGCATGATATAATCCATGAGTAGCACCAATTAAAATACGCATTCGACAAAATCTACAAAGATTAAAACCTACAATCTACTAGAAAACTAGATATTAAAGTAATACAAGTTTTAGAACCCTCAAGTAATAGAGTAATTGAAATAGAAATCAAATGAAGTAAAATTTGGAGCAACTGAGCAATAACAACAAATAGTTGGAAGTTTAAATAATTCAATTAGAAAACAAATGTGCTTTACGATGGAAAGAAAATTCCAACCTTCCTTATCGTTCCAAAGCTCTGAAGCATAGTTGTTTAGAGGGCTCTCCAGGTTAGGCTCTGTTGTTAGAAAATAAGTGATCAGACAGGAACAACACAAAGGTGACTGCAAAACTCATAATTTAAATGAAGTACAGACCTTCCAATAGACTTTGTATAGACAGAAGCATAGTTCTGCAGTCATAAGCTGAAGACCACTTGTCCTATAAAATCAAAAAGTAAGAAATCAATAGTAATACAAGGCATCCATAGTGCATATAATTGGTAAACACACAGTATTTGCTATTTTGTTGATGAATACCTGAAGGATGTCTAGACAAATGTTGCCAAACTGGTCAACATTTGGATGAAAGCACGTCGTCTCAAATTTCACTTGGGGTGGTTTAAAAGGATAGTTCGGGGGGAAACGTAAGGAAAGTTTATAAGATAAACCCTCATAGGGAGTTCCTTTTCCACCATCAATTGTGCCAATCCATGTAAAAATATTCTCACCATCAGGGAAGGCGGATACTCCAAGATCTCCTCCACTCATCTACACAAAAAGTAATAATCAGCATTTAGAGTGAGTGGCCGTCTTTGTGAGAACGAATGAATAATGATTAGAAAGAAAGCAACTATAAATTTAGTTTCTTAAAGATATAAGAAGGTTACCCAACAACATATTTCACATGATTTCCCATCCTAATATGAAGAAGTAAAGTACTAAATATTAGTGGTTGAATAGTTAGTTACCCACTATGAAAAGCACAAACACTCCTCGGATTAGGCGTGTCCCTATGTCTATGTCTATGTCCGTATCCGTGCTTCATAGGTTACCCAACATCATAATTTTGACAATAAATAAGGCCTAAAAATAAAAAATTGACTGGATACAGCAAAGAGAGACATACATACCATGAGAGCCATTAATTCCTTCTGTAGTCTGCAATTACACAAAAATTAAATAGAATTAATGAAACTATCAAAATATATTCTACCACATCAAAGTTTAAAATTTAAAATAAAAAGAGTAAAAATGAACACACGATAATCAAATTTCATTTCATGCATGAATTCTACTAAAACCGATCAAGACTAAATTAGAAGATGGAAAATCAAATTTAGAAATATTTAAGGGGGGAGGAGATGAACCTTTGAGAAACGGAAGTTGTGTCAGCAGGAAGAGGAGAAGCGAGAGGCTTCTTGGAGGATGATCGACGGTGGCGACTGGCCGCCGATTCAACAGGGGAATTTTCTTCGGCGGTGGTGTTTGATCGGACCTCCATGACTCCGATCAACGGAGGCCTAATTAGATCAACGGTTCAGATTTCTATTAATTCTAAACGAGGAGAGACAGAGAGACTCTGAGTGAGAAACTTTCTTTCTATTTTAGAAATTCGCTGAAAATTATGAGAATTAAGTGTTCCACACATACATTACATTAGGATCCTCTCCATAATTATTTTTAAAAAATTTAAAAAGTAATAATCAAATTTAGACATATTTAGGGGTATTGGATTAGGATTTTAAATGACAATTTTTGTTTAAAAAAGATTTTAAAAAATTTAAAAAGTAATAATCTTGAGGCTTTTAAAAGATTTTGCAGGATTTTGATGACTTTGATGATTTTAAAAGACTTTGTAGGATTTAACTCATAAGATTTTAAAAGATTTGAAATGATTTTATGGATTTCAAAAGATTTTATGAATTTTAAGGACTCATTGAAGGAAAAAAAATGATCATAGAAGACTCTCTTTCACAAAATTTTCATGCAGACTCTTTTATTTATTTTACTTTTTTTTTTACGGGAGAGCGAGAGAGAGAGAGAAAGAGAAGGGAGGGAAACGAGAGAGGGAGGGAGAAGGGGGGGGGGGGAGTGTGAGTGAGAAGGGATGAGAGAGATAGTAAAATCTTAGAAAAAGCAATCTTAAGAAGTCTCATGTTTTCATAAAAGACTTTTTATGCTAAAATTTCACTAGAAAATCCCACAAAATCCATCAAAATTTGATTTATTAAACAATCCTTCGAAATTTGAATGATTTTGAATAGCACAAGACTTTTTTTAAGTGATGAAGAGTCTTGATTGAATAATACCACAAGACTTTTTTTAAATGACAAAGAGTTTTGATTGAATACCACAAGATTTTTTTTAAGTTGGAAAGAGTCTTGATTGAATACCACATGACTTTTTTATGATAAAAAAGTCTTTTAAAATCCCTTAGAATCATAATTCAATACACCCTCCTTAATGATAGGACTCTTCGACTCATTACCTTTTTATTTTTTATTTTTTATGTTTATCTATTTCACAATCTCCATTTATGATCTCAACTCAACTTACACACCAGTCTTTTTGGGTCAAACCTTTAACACTCTCTCCATTCCAAAATAAACACTACTCCCTCTATTATAAGATCACCGTCCTTTTAGCAAAATAAAGTTATTTTAAAATGAATGTCATTCTCATTTCTTCTTTTTTCAATAGTACCTCATCATTATTACTAGCATACTAATTTCATAATATCACATTTTACTTTAATTTATAGTGATAAGAACAACCTTAAAAGTTTAACAACCAAACAAAAGTAACCAAAAGAAACGACGTTCATTTTGAAACGGATAGAGTAGTAAAAATGGTCTCACAAGTTGAACCAAATATATTAACTTTTGTTTATCAATTTTTATTTATATTTTGGGAAGGAGGAAATACACCGTGGGGTGTAGGCCGGAAATTTGCAATGTAATCTTGTAACATAGTTTTCATTATTAAACATATAAGAGTAAATATTTTTTTAAAAAAAAATCAGTATCTGATTCGAGAATCGACTAATCCGAATGGACCAATCCGACCGTCTACTTGTGGGGGGCTCCATTTGAAACTAGAGCATAACTCTCTGTGGACTAAACCCGTCGAAATTGGCACAAGGAAAATCGAATTTAAGACCCAGAGAGAAAACACTCCAAAATCCCAAGTCAACTATTAGGTCAACTTCAAATGAGGATATGGAAGCTAAATATTATGAATATTCTAAATAGTTATAGATAAATTGTTCTATAAAAGAGTCCACAAATCATATTTCAATTGATAAAATATCAATATTGTTAGTTTTGACGCCGTGATTCAGATTTGAATTTCAATTATTCACTTGTATGTGAGTTTTCAATGACTATTGTCATATTGTCTATTTAAAAAAAAATATTTCATAGAAAGTATATCGAAATTTTCTAATATTTTAGCTGTAAATGAAAATGTTGTATTTTGTCAACAAAGAAAATGTTGTATTATTAATTTTGTAAAGAATGTGAAAAAATAATTGAATTGGTAGAATGTGAGTGAGTGGACAGCAACCTCTTAAACACTAACAACAGTGTTTGAGGGTCCACGAGCCGCCAACGCCAATGTCTGTGTGTGGTGGAAGTGATTAGATGACTGAGCATTAAGGTGGAGCTTATCTTAAAATTGGATAGCACATTGGTGACATTGTGGTTGGTGACATTGTGACATTGACCAACCATAATGTCACAAGTGTCTTTCTTTTTTCTCTTTCACAATATTTTTTTGTTTCTTTGTACACGTGTGACATTGTGGATGGTCAATGTCACCAATCACAATGTTGCCCAAGTATTATCCCTTAAAATTAACATAATAAAGTGTGTTTACTTAAGCTGCCACTTTTTTGTGGTGTTTACATGAAAGAAAAATGAGAAATGATATTTGTACTAGGGGTGAGCACAAAATCCGAACCCGCCCACCAACCGATATATTTGAGTCACCTGCGGGTCCATCGGGCGGGTTAAAACGGGTCTCGGATGAAGAAATGCTAAAAAATAAGGTCTGTGTGGGTTTAGACGGTCGGGCCCGATTTTTACAAATCCAAAATCATGTAAACCGAACCCGACCGTCCTATAAGATAATTTACACCACAAAGCCCAATCCATTATACATATCACCCTCAAATATATATAATTCCTCGTCTCTTCTTGTTAAATTTTTTATAACGTGATATTTTAATGATTGCTATGATACGTTGATCTATGGTCTTTTTATTTTTTAATTTATTGATGAAAGTCTTATTAAAAAAATAGCCAAATAAATTTGAGATGAATAAAAAAGTATTGGAGAAATAACCGAATCAACCCACCCGATCAAATCGAGACCCGTCCAAACCGAAACCCGCACAAACCGTATTAATTTGTGGGCGGAATTGGGTCTTTAAATTGGATGATCGGTTTCATACATCTTACCGAGTTCGGGCCCGAACCCGACCATTGCTCTACCCTAATTTGTACAACCACTTTTTGACAACTTTTTGAAAACTTTATCTCTCATATTCACATTATTCTCTCTCTTTTCTTTTCTCTCTCCATTGTTTTTGACCAATAAAAAGAGAAAAAAAAAAGTTGTCACAAAAGTTATATCAAATGGCTGTTCAAATATCATTACTCAAGAAAAATACACTAAAACATACTACTAATTTGGGAAGCTATTCTAAAACTAGTACTTTTTTCATATTCATTTCTGGATAATAGTTACACTCACTATAGCAGGGTGGTCAGAGGCGGAGCCCTTCATGGGAGAGGGTGGGCCACGGCCCACCCGGAAAAATTATAAAATTAATGACTATAGATTTACTTTGCGAGATTTTATACAATTTTGTGACGGTTTTATGTTTCAGCTGATTCAAATTTTCGCAAAATGGTGTAGTGGCCCACCCGAAAAATTTAAACAATTCAATTATAGGTCTATTTTGCGAGACTTTAAACAATTTTTCAATGATTTTAGTTTTTGGAGGTTTCAAAAGTGGCATACGTGATTTGATTTTTGTGATGCTTATACTTAGCATGTTAGTGGAGGCTTATAGACCTTCGAATTTGCATGGGTTTGAAATCTCCTGCATATTGTCCTGTCAACTGAAAATTCTCTTGGTTAATAGTTGTACTGTACAAAAAAAGTTTAATAATTTATAGTAGTTGTTAAATATGTAATTATTTAAGTATCCACTCTAACTTTTTAGTCAAACTCCGTCATTTCAACTCCGTACTTAATGCTTATTACAACTTTAATTTATATTTATATATTTTAATTTATTTTAGTGGTCCACCCAAGCTTTTTTTACTGGCTCCGCCAGTGAGGGTGGTGTTGAAAGATGGGTTTAACAGGTTGTTTAGTGTAGCAAGAAATAAAAATAATAAGTTTAATGAGATGTTTTCAAAGCCAATTAACGAGATGTTTAGTGTAACATATGATTATGGGTTTTTGAGGGACTCTGAATTTCTGTGAAGTTTTCAATAATTACGAGAACCTTGAGCTTAGTATTTGACATGTTTGGGTCATAAAAGTTTATCTTACTTGTGTGACTAGAGCATAGACTCACATAGAACTTGCATGACAAGTCATACATACACATATATTGGCATGTCGTACGCAGTTTTTGTGAACGAAATGAACTCAGCCTATTGTCACCACGAGAATTTATTCAAATTTATCATGATTTTTCATAAGCGACAAATTGATTGTGAATTCTTTACTGCACCAGACGAAATGAATTATACATAGTTCAAATTCAATTCATTTATCTTACCAACTCAATTTTCAGTTCATATTGCCCGTGAATTGATATTGTTTTAGTCTTATTTTTATGTCTACTGAAATCCTCAAGTATTTATTTGGTTATTTATTCAATCTTGCATTATTTTAACTTTTAAGCCTGAGTGGAATCAGGGTGCGTATTCTATTCATCCTAATCCCATTGCATAATTCAGCCTACTTTATGTATTTAAATTAAATTGGAAAAACATCCACAAATGAGAAAAGGCAAAATAAAGCAATTGTCTGCTATGAATATGATATTTGAGATAAAGCAAAATTAAGTTTTGTACAAAAAAGCAGCCAAACTACTACTAGGAAGCTGATGATGCTGGAAAGAAACAAAGGTCTTGAGACATTAAATTTTATGTCCAATACCATACACTGTGGAACTAGTGAATTGTCACAATCCATGGAGCACCCACCCAAGCATGGATGGTAGAGCTTATATCAGCTAATAAAGCTGTTCTTTCCTGTCATGCAACCATCTCCACCTGTTGAAAAAAGCACATAATAATCAGTCATATATATTGAGCATCTTGTGCATGATTTATTTTTACCATTTCTTGGTTCTTGTATAAAGTTCCCTCCAAATCCCAATTCCATGTGGCAAAAGTAAAGGTAATACCCAATTTAGATAATTTGAAATACTTTTTTTCCATGAAAAGAAATTTATACATTGAAAAATAAAGTTATACTTTAGCCAATAAATTTTCAGCCTAGTAAGTTTATTTTCTTAATTAATAAGAACAATTATTCTTTGTAAAAAAAAATTAAAATTAAAAATTGACAATGAAGCTCAACTTAGTTGGTAAAACGTTGCACTACACCAAAAAAAGGTCGTGGGTTCGAATCATGAAACGGAGAAGTGGAGAACACTATTTTTTTTTACTGAACGAGGAGAACACTATTATTCCCCTTTACAAAAAGGATGTTTTTTCGATGACATTAAACTACTTGGGGTTTTTAAATATGTATTTAAATCCCTAAAAAAAGATATTTAAAAATATTGCAACTTTGTCCATAAGCTTATCAATAATTATGTAATTAAGCATGTGAACTACAAACTTGTAACTCTAACAAATTTAAAAAGCTGAGTAAATCTAATTTATAGGCATGCATAACTTTTCTCATATATTGTAAAAAACAAAAGGATTTCACTCATATATCGGACTTACCAATGGTAATCCCATCTGGGTCTAACTTTGGTCATACGGTTTTCACCATATGGATAATCTGTTTCAGCTCTTCTTGCATTTCTGAAAGCACAACATCCAATTGAATAAATCCCTATGAGCAAAATAAGCATTGTGACAGTTAGAACTGATAGCTTATGCCAATTCCTTCTTATGTCTTCAAGCACACCAGCTTTGCATGAATCACACTCATAACATAGCAATGTTGGTTCATTGCTCCATTTGTAGCAATCTGAGTCTTGTGTCATCATCACTGCTTCCATATTGTAATTGCATGCAGTTGGTGGCTTACAACATCCTGACTACATTAACCATAACTTAGCATTAATCAATTTCACATTCAAAAAATGCTATTTTGGAACTTTAGTAGTAGTAACATATTTATTGAAAATTGAGTGGAAAATTAAGCTAGTAACTTAAAACTAATTATAATTTGTACCTGTAATGGAGACATATCATTCTGCATATAATCCAAAGGGGTCCAAGAGGCAAGTTTGTCACAAGTTTTAGACCCTAAAATACAATTCTTTATAGTATTCCAATAACGAGGATCTTGTATTCTTTTCTTCAACCAAGGTGAATAATCTGTAAGATGATACTCACTATAAGATCTACCAGGCACTTCTACACCACCACCTTTACTAGTCACACCAAAACCAAATATAGTCAAACCCAATAGTGCTACTATTAGCAACAACATAATCACCAAGTAAAACCATAGTGCACATGCAACATGAAAACAAGCACCAATGAAACCAGCTAATGATATCACAAGTACAATAAAACCTATTACAAGAAGTGGTGTTTGGAGAAAATTTGCACAAGTTGTGCTGCTCCTTGCCATCCATAGTCCTGCTCCAATTATTGGTATGGATGCTAAAAGTGTTAACAAGTTTAAGAACCCTATCACTGTGTTACTGAACCTATACATTTCTCTTACTCTTAATTTCTCTCTAAAGTTTTTTTTCCTATATTTGTTTCTTCTTGTGGTGTCTTTATATCTATTTATAAAAGGGAGAGAGGTACTTAGTTTGAATGGTGTATTCAGAAACTTTAGTTGAAGTATTTTGAAAATGAGTGAATGATCATGACATTGTACTTAGTTGTTAAGGAAGTTATTGTTCATTCATAATGACATATTTGCCCTTCTTGCTTGCCTCGTTTATTTAGAATTCGAGCTTTGTTTGACTAATGACTTTGATACCAACTTAAAATTTGGGTTGAACTTAATTCAACCCTACAAAACCAACTTATATTTCAAAAAATATAGCTCATTTATAAACTTATTTTAGGTTTAATCTCGTTCAATGTGCGGCTCTTAACAAATTTTCCAAATTTTTTTTAGTGACTAAATGTTTGATCAATTGACATATTTATCCATATATATCTCATGTGAGTCATGTTGTAGATTAATTCGCAAAGGCATAAATTCCATGTGCATTTATACAAGGCAAGCAAAGAATTAAGTAGTGATGGTCATTTTGGTAACTACAAATGATGCTATTGCTTTTTGGGTTATATGGACCCCGTTTGGACTTCTTTGTGAAGCAAGATCATGAACCTGATTTGGTTATTCTTGGATGGGTATTATAGAATAGTATAGTATATAATATATAGTATACGGAATATGGATGCTCTTTCTTTCTTATCCTGTCTCATCCAATTTTAATGTCATATTATACCATGTGTCTTTTAGGCTCCATAATGTACCCTAATTCTTTTTCTTTTTGTTTCTTAAAAAGAAGTTCCACTAAGCTTTAAATCGTCGATGACAAATATACTTTAGCAAAGCACCTTGTGTTGTTGATATATTGTCTTCTACCATTTGAAATTTAAAATGATAAAGCTATTTTGTAAAAGTATACCCAAAAACCCTTTTTCCCGTATCACCCAATTTTGAGAGTGAAATGAGATCTATAAGAAATTGCATGGTATTACACATCAACACGCGTGTGCATAATACTTTGATGGTAACTTCGTTTCGTATTAGAGTGAAATGTGCTTACTAATATTAAAACTTAAAACCGAATTTATTTAAAGTTGACTCGAGTCAAAGGGAATATATTCTTGTTAGGTCGACTGAAAGTAATTCAAGGAAAAAAAAATATGGGCTCACATTTACTAAAAACCATGGGCAAAACCCATACAAATTGAGAATTGATTTTTGAAAACTTTAGACTTCTAAAATTTCTCTCAAACATCTGAAAAAGACCAAAACACCATCGACCCGTTAAGTACCCTTCCTGTCTTTATTTGAAATCCAGGCTTTATAAGAAGAAAAGTGAGGGTATCACCTGCCACTTTGCAAGTGAAATGAGGTATCAATGGTTGCAGCCCCTCTCACCCTTTCTTGAAATGAGGTATAACAAACGAATGTAGGCATGCGACACAAAAATGGATCCTCCCATGTGTAATTTTCATATGAGAGGTAAAGTGAGATCTTTCACCATTCAAAAGAAGAGATAAACACATTAGAAGTTTAGATATGATGAACTTAAAATTACAATTGTTGTATAAAAAAATTACACAGAGAATTCATTCCCCGCACGCTAGACACCTCATGTAAGGTGAGAGAGAACTATTAGCATCATTGAGAATACACAATGAAATTTGGGTATAATTTACCAACTAATAGATAATTTCAGACATAAACTCAAGTCAAAGCGGGTTTGAGCATGATATTCAAAATGGTTAAATATGTTTTGGTCCCTAGAAAATTGGGACCTTTTAAGTTTAGTCTTATTTGATTTTAATAGTTTTTTTATTCCTTGCAAAAAAATTTGCCCTCATTTTTAGTCCTTTATAAATTTTGCCTTCGTAAGTTTTCGAACAATTTTTTTAGACATGTTAAGAACATTATTAAAAGTTCCTCCCAAAAAATTAGCTCAAAATTTGATTTCTACGTCCATATATTTCGTTACTTGTTTATCTTGAACTTTTGTCGTTTAAAAAAAATCATATTTAATTCGTCACATGTTAAAAAATTGGGTTAAATATGTTTTTGGTCCCTATAAAATTGAGAACTTCTAAGTTTAGTACTTACTTAATTTTAATAGGTTTTTTAGTCCCTACAAAAAAATATTACTTCTAATTTTAGTCCCTGTTACAACAAAGTTTGTTTAATTATCCTTAAACTCTAAAATTTTTGAACGATTTTTTTGAGACAAGTTTAGAACACTATGAAAGGTTCATTAACTAAAACTTAGAATTTTTTAAAATGAAATGAATTAAATATGAATTTTTTAAAACAACAAAAGTTAAAGATAAAATTAACAAAATTTGGACGTAAAAATCAAATTTTGCGACAATTTTTTGAAGAGGAACTTTTAGTAATGTTCTTAACACGTCAGCAAAAAATTGTTCAAAAACTCAAGAGTTTAAGCATAAATTAAACAAATTTGAATTGAGGAGAGACTAATACTGAGTGCCGAAATATTTTTAGGGGCTAAAAGAACTATTAAAATTAAGTAAGGACTAAACTTAAAAGGTCCTAATTTTATAGAGACTAAAAACATATTTAACCCTGAAAAATTCTAAATGTGTCTCCGAAAAATCATTTAAAAATTTAAGGCTTAATAGCAGTTTTAGCCCCCTAAGTATCAAGAAGTTGCGATTTTGGCCCCTAACAAAATAAAATACAATATAGCCCCCTAAGTATTGCCCCTTTTGCAGTTTTAGCCCCCCAGACCAATTTTGACCAAGTCAATGTTGACGTGGCCGCCACGTATGTAATTATTTATTTTTAAAATATTAAAAAAAAAATTATTAAAATAATAAAAATAAGTAAAAAATAAAAAAATTACAAATGTGGCGGCCACGTCAGCATTGACTTGGTCAAAATTGGTATGGGAGGTCAAAACTGCAAAAGGGTCAATTCTTAGGGGGTTGGATTGTATTTTATTTTGTTAGGGGGCCAAAATCGCAACTTTCTGATACTTAGGGGGTCAAAACTGCTATTTAAAGATAATTAAACAAATTTAGTTTTAGTTGGACTAATATTACACGTAAATTTGTACTCCAAAAAAAAAAAATTACATATAAATTTATTTTTGCAGAAACTAAAAAAAAGACTAATATTAAGTAAGGACTAAGTTTAAAGTTTCAAATTTTATAAGACAGAAAACATATTTAACCGTCTTCAAAACACTGGGTGATACATTGTTAAAGTGGTCTCATAAGTAGTTATTTTCATGTCCATGCAAGATTATTTTGATGTCAATCATTACTGTACACATTTTTTTAAATGTGATATTACTGCACACATTTTTCCGGTTAATTTGTTTCATAGATTTGTTTGTCTGTCTTTCTTGTAATCTTGCATAATGAAAACTATATAAAGATTAACACTCATAAAAATAATCACATTTTGAGTAACAAATAAAATAGAAAAAAAACTACTATTGGTACATTTAGCAAATTTAATTTCCAGGCAGAGGCAAGATGGAACTCATGAGAGATGCATTCCTTAATTTGTCTCAGCCTGTTCCATGTATATGATTATTTTGGTTCTATACTTGAAGTGGAAAAGAGAAAATGCATCTGATTAACTTGATGGCATATTCTTGTTTTCCAAGAATGATCTAAAAAGAATGAATGCTTCGCGAGGCCGATGAAGAGGAACCTCATGTCCAGCACCTCTTACTGTGACCAATGTGAGCCCCTTGTAAACTTGACTCCATCCACAAACCTTCACAAAAGAGAAAATTATGAGATAATGAGATTATTTGGGGGCCTAACCAATCCTTTCAAAATCTGTTTTTAAGGTGAAATGTATCGCTCTTTATGGAGAGAAAAAAATTCAAGCCTTATTGCTTTTCAATGCGGGACTTTAATTTTTTCCAACACGTCCGGCACTAATATTAGACTTGGTGTATGGATAATATGATAGGTGGCTCGAGTGGATAAACTCTAATACAATATTAGGTTTTTATATTGGCGTAATCGCCTTTGACATGATAGAAAAAACGACACAATAGTTTAGTTAGTGTCTGTTGACCACTTTTTACTTGTAGAAGTTATCACCAACCTTGCCATTATCATACCAAGGATACCAATTCATGATGGTTGGTAGCTTCAAGGCACCAATAGAATATCGAGTTGCAGTCAGTGGAATTACAGCATCAGTGTCTCCACTGCAGCCAAAATATGAAAGTTAAGAAGAATTCCAATTCTAGTTTACAGAATATGAAATGGATGAGATTGTTGAATTGAAAACATGATATGTGACACTCTTGATTAAGAAATGGCATAATGCTTCCAATAAACACAACAAAAGTGATGGGATTAGACTCTTAAATAAGTAATTCATATTAGATCATATGAATTATTTTGACAAGTGTTGAGATATATATCTTGCTTCATACTTATAAGTGAAATTTCGTTTCATAGGAGTCAAACGCAAATACTCCCTCTAGTCTTAAATACAAGCAAGGCGCACATGTATTTGGTCTAAATTCAGATCAGATATCGATGTACCTTTTTGTTTATATTTAAAACCAGAGGAAGTATATAGTTAAGGTTGGTGGTACCTGTATACCCATATCCGGAGACCAGCATTAATAAGTTCTTGATATATGGGAAGCATGGACAATGGGGAATCAGTCCAGTAATCCCAAACAGTACCACTGTCAAGAAGAAGAAAAAAAACTTCCAATTCAAAATCATGATAGAATTATAGACTTCAATAGAATATGTTAAATATCAATTTATTAAATTAAAATAATATACCTGCATGCCTGCCATGCATATGAAAGCCCAGTTACATTGGCATGAAGTGCCTTCTGAACTTCTGGACGATTGAAGTACGCATCAGAATACCTTTCAGCACAAGGATCATATGCTCTATACATCCAAGGCTGAAGGGAGGGGAAAAGAAAACAAGAAGAAAATAATCATCAAAACACTTCTACTAATATATGTTATGGTTTTTGTAAGCAATGTGAATGAGTTGAAAGCATAGAGGCTTACATAACGATCATGCAAGCCGCTTCTGAGTGATGCGGTATTGTTACAAGGCGGTGTATTAATGCTATATCCATCAATGTTTCCTTGCTCAGTAATTGCAACAGTAAGAGCCTGCAAACATTTCACTGATGGATGCTGAATGGACCCAAAATCACAGCCAATGTTTAGCTTCTTATATGTGGAATCTGAAATCAAACCATGTGTCCACCAGTACTCAAATGTTCCAATATAATCAAGATAATCATCAATCACACCATTTCCAACCTGTTGCAACGATAGTAGAATATGATTATCATAAGTTAGTTGTGTTCATAAAAGATTTAAAAATGAATCTAAAAAGCTTACCATAAATCCCTTAAAATTTATAACTGGATTACTGATTCCCTTATTTCTCTGGTTAACAATTTGAGCCAGCTGAAGAACATAATGACCTGAGAAAATAAATCATTTAAATCTTTAAGAAATTGAACAATTCTTCATTGTACAAGCCATTCCATTGTTAAGTAGAAAACTGATATATCAAATATAGATTCACCTGCATAACTTTCCCCAGCCATGTAGAATTCTCTATGTTTATACTGAGGAAATCTTTCAAACCAATTAACTAGAAAAATATATGCATCCTCAGCTGCAAAGTCAAAAAAAATCCCAGATCCCATATACATATTAACAAGTCAAATCTAATTGCTAAAACAAAACAAATCTGGCACTGTGAGTAAATCCTTCATGAGCAAAACTATTACAAACCTATGCATCACCGACACAACACTGACACATCACACATGTGGCTACATTCAGTTATTACTAGTGTTGACGTGTCTGGTGTCAATGTCGGTGTCTATGTTTGTGCTCTGGGGTGTAGCCTTGACTGCCCAAAACAAATTCATAAGTATATTTTAGCCTAATAATATATATTTAACTACTCCAAACAGCCATATGCCAAAAATAAGTACAAACAGAAAAGTCCGAAAATTATCATTTGCTTAATAATTTTATTGGTCTTGGTTAGACACTTTCAGACTCTTGAGCAACTATAGTGTTTCTTGCAAATAGATCAGCTGTTTACTTTGAAAAGGACATTGTTAGTTAGTTTGTTACAAAGTCAATTATGGATGAAATTGACTCTTAGACGCGTAATCGAGCTCAACTTCCTAAATAGTTATGGCCAGTTTTTATTACCTTTGTGAAGTTTTAAATTTGAATTTAATATAAGAAAAATATTCTTCTGAAATTTCCCGCTTAGAGTTTAATATATTAGTTTTTAAATGTAGTTTATTCATTCTTCTTTATATTTGGCCAATTGGCCCCCTCGTAAAATTTATGTTAGCTCCGTCATTGTTTGTGCTTCATAGTTACGACTACATTACCTGTTTTCTGGTCACCAAATGTCTGCATATCTGTTGTTTTATTACAATAAGAAAAACCGACACCAGCAGGAGACTCAAGGAACAGTATGTTTGCCACTGCAACATCCAAAACAATAAATATTAGTAACAATATTTTTTTGTTGGACTAATCAAAACAACGAGGGTTGAATTTCGGTAAATCTCAGAATCGGACTTACAATTGTTCCAAGCATAACGATTCAAGAAAAGTGATTTGCCATCAGGCCTAATACGAAAAGGACCAATTTCTTCAGAAGCACCATAAGCAATAGAAGAACAACCAGGACCACCATTAAGCCATAGAACTAATGGCCTTGAATTGGGTCCACGGTTCAGTGGTGCTTCAATTAACCAGTAAAACAGTGCTCTTCCACTCTGTTCATTCACAGTCACATAGCCTGAATACTGTTCAAATCCAACATTCTTTGGTTGCCCTGGTAACTGCCTAATCTTATCTCTCTTTTGATCTTCTCTAGAAGAAGCCAATGAAATTCCAACACAGAAAATGGACACAAACAAAACAATATAGAATATGGAATGACTCATATCAACCAATAGTTTTGCAAAAACAAAAGCAGAACAAAGAAAAAAACTAAAAGTTTTATACTACAATCTAATTTACTAATGCCTGCAGAGATTTGAAGCAAATGGCTTCCAAAGCAAAAGAAAGAGGCTAAGAGAGTGAGAGTGAGGAAGTGAAAGACTTAAAAATGTGGTATTTATAAACAAGCAAGTACAAATGTTTGTTATAATAGGTTAGTGTCAGAGTGTCTATCTCCACATTGACGCCATGTTCGGTGTCCGATATGTGTCTATCTCCAAGTCTGATACAATATTAAAACATGTGATTACATTCAATTATTCGATTTTTTCAAATAACTAATAATGTTGATATGTTAGTGTCAGAGTGTCGTATTTGGTGTCTGTGTTTGTGTATGCAATTGGTCTTTTAATTCAATCATCAATGCTTTGAATATTCTTTGCTTTTTATGGATTAATTTTTCTTATGCATTGTATATTAGCAGGCTAGTTGAGTGGCACACATGGGAATGGGATTTCTCAAAGTTTCCATCTTTGAGACCAAGACAAGATAGATCCTTTTTCTTTTGGAGACTAAAATATAAGTAACATCATCATTGAGGTTTCAAATTGTGTTGCCATTATTTGGACAAGGTCACTTATGGTCTTGAGCGGCTTGGAGTAGTGGTTTTAGATCCTTCATGTAAACTCGCTTCGAGTTTGATTGAGGATGAAGTGCACCCAACTTGCTTGGAGTAATGGTTTTATGTCTCGACTAATCTCTTGTCCATTAGTTATTAAAAATTACTCAATAGACATCTCAGTTTCGCTCTCGATCGGATCATAATTCTCAATTAACTATTTTTGTGTGTAAAATTTGATCGGATTGTAATTCTCATTTAACTTTTTTTAACCAAATGACCAATTTTAAGATGCCTATTCAACAACCATTTCATTCCACCTAACATATATTTCATTCCACCTAACATATATTTATTCACTTTACTCTAGTCAACTTTAAATTGGTTTTAATATCATCACTTTCAAAAAGCAGTGATTACCAACCTACTTAAAAATGATCACAAATCACTTTGTGACTTTTTTTTATAAGAAAATCACTTTATCACAAAAATGAATTTAATTTTATTTCTCTAACTTTTATCTTCGGTAGACATTTTTAAAATGCACACAAAAAATCTAAGATATTGTATTCCACGTCAAAAAATTTGATGATAGTTGATTTCTCCATTCAGTATTATGCACATGCATGTTTATGTGTCTATGCTTCACTCTCAAAATTGGGGGTGTGTGTGTGTTTGTATAATTCAAAAATATTGGATAAAATAGCGGGAAATAAAGTTGAAAGACTACTTTCACAAAATAGCTTTTTTTTTTTAATTTAAAATTCCAAATGGTAGACACGACAATATATCATCAACACAAGGTACTTTGCTAAAGTTTATTTGTCATTTGACGAATTAAAGCACGGTGTAACTTTTGTGACATTTACTTGGAATAATCGTTATCATTCATAACTTTGTTTCAATGCTAAAGAGAAAAAAGAATTCTGTACCAAAAAAAGAAGAGAAAAAAGAATTAAAATAATGATTGTTTGAAGAATAAATTATTTAAAGACTGTTTGTGTTGTAGGGATCAATTATCTATTTTAATTGTCAATGAGCAAATCTTTCTTTTAATTATTGTAAGTGGCCTAATTATCTTTTCCTAACAGTGGTTTAGATACAGACTAAGTTGTCCCATCTATTTATTTTTTTATGACTAAATAATGCTTTAATTTTTTATCAAGAACCAAATTGAGTCTCTCTGGTTTTTTTAGAGACTAAAAGGAATATTAGTTAACAAGTATGGTTGTACATCCGGTTCACGCCTCTTGTGATTTGAGTTTAAGTCTGCAATTCTCTAATTGGTAGATCATATGTAAATTCCATTGTAATTGTTTGACGAGGTTGATAGTTTTCCTAAAGGACGGTTTTCGGTCAAAGGGCATATTATTTGGCCGTACATAATGTGACTGATAGCTCTGAGTTTAAGGTCCATGGTGATTGGTCTAGTGTTGGAAGTTAGTAGTGCCAGCACTGATTATGAACTTTGTGTGACGCAGATCGAAAAAATGTCTCCCTACAAGGTCTCGGCTGCGACACAAAGGTGTGTAATGCTCACTTTCATGCCTTTGTTGTGATAATCAAGTTGGATTTGTTCATGTAATGCCTGCATACTGTTATTATGTGGCAGCAAAATGATTTCTGGGACCTAATCGAACCTGTTATCTTTGTTGCAAATGATTTTGAGATTTTTTCTTCAGGTTTGCAGCTTCCCTGTTGCACAACCAGCGTTGCAATTGGTGTATGCTGTTATGCTGTTGCTGGCGTAGCAGGAATGTTCACTTGTGGGATATTGTTGATGAAAATTGCGCCAGTTAGTCATCGTGCAGCTGAAATTTTTGCAGCAGTGGCGCGCAACCAATGATATGTCCCTGTGCAGCAGGCAGGAATGTCCACTTGTAGTAAAATAATGTTAGCATGCATTTTGTAACAAAACAAATTAAGTCTCGCAGTTTTTCTCAATGACTAAAATAGATCTTCACTCTTATTTGTTTAATCCATTCAATAAGCTTATATCATTACACGTTCTCAAAAGGGGTCTTATAAGTAATTAGTATTTCCATTTATATGCAAATTTTTAATTATAAAGCAGACAGACAAATCTATAAAACAAATGAATAGAACAAAATCAGCAACAATGCGTGAAGTAATATCATACTAAAAAATGTGAGTACTAATGATTGGCATCCAGGAGCTAAATGCAAAGTTTAAACTTTTCATTTATGACAACAGTTTTCTACACAAGATGTCACATTAATCTTGCATAGTGAAAACTAAATAAAGAATAACACTTCTATAAAAAATAATCACATTTTCAATTGAAGAACTACTATTGGTACAATCATCGAATTTAATTTCCAGGCAGAGATGCAAGATGGAACTCATGAGAAATGCATTCCTTATTCTGTCTCAGCCTGTTCCATGTATATATGAATTGAAGTTATTCTTAAGAATGTAAGGTACTTTTTTGGTTCTTCTGTACTTGAATTGAAAAAGATCAAATGCTTCTCATTAGCTCAATGATGGCATGTCCTTGTTCTCCAAGAATGATCTAAAAAGAATAAACGCTTCACGAGGCTTATGAAGAGGAACTTCATGTCCAGCACCTCTTATTGTTACCAATGTGAGCCCTTTATAAACTTGACTCCATCCACCAACCTTCACAGAAGAGTAAATTTTAATATCAAACTTGCTGCTATTCATACCAAATTAACTTGAACAGTTTTTACTTATAGAAGTTAGCACTAACCTTGCCACTATCATACCAAGGATACCAATTGATGATGGTTGGTAGCTTCAAGGCATCGATAGAATATCGAGTTGCGGTCAGTGGAACTACAGAATCAGTGTCTCCACTGCAGACAAAATATCAAAGTTAAGAAGAGTTCCAATTCTAGATTTCAGGATAAGATTTAATTTGCATATAATGTCAGTGTAAAGATCACATTTCGCCATGTGGATATTTATTGAGATAATTTAGAAACTAACGTAATAAAGTGATATTATGATGTCATTTGATTGGATGTATGTGTAACGTAAGTTATGTTGTCAGTCCATAATCATTAATCTATACAGAATATGGAATAATGAAAGAAACAACTCGGCCTAATGTTACTAGTACAAATTGAAGAACAATTATGCTGAGCTAGTGAGCCTCAATAATGTCAAAGAGCATTTGGAGAAATATGAAATGGATGGGATTGTTAAAACGTGATAAGTGACACTCAAATGATTAAGAAACAGATATTTTTTTAACTTTATTTTGGCACAGTGCTTGAAAAGCTGAAATAAAAATCTACTATTCAAGAATTAAGAATAAACACAACAAAAGTAAGCAACATACATTAGAGGATAATGTAAGACATGTCAATCAACCAAAAGTTGATATCACATACTGTCCGTGGATGTATTGAAATGTCAACTGTTGAATTATGTTCATAACAGTTGAGATATATATCTTGCTTTATCATTTTATGTGAATTTTCGCTTCAGATGAGTCAAAGAAAAAAATACCATCCGATAAATATAAGCAAAAAAGTACATGTATTTGGTATATAGTTAAGGTTCGTACCTGAATACCCATATCTGGAGACCAGCATTAACAAGTTCATGATATATAGGAAGCATAGACAATGGGGAATCGGTCCAATAGTTCCCAACAATATCACTGTCAAGAAATAAAAATAAAAAACCTTCTAAATCAAAATTTTGATAGAATAGGCCTCAATAGAACATGTTTAACATTAATTGAAAATAAAATACCTGCATGTCTTCCATGGATATGGAATCCCTGTTACATTGGCATGAAGCGCCTTCTGCACTTCTGGACGATTGAAATACACATCAGAATGCCTTTCGGTACACGGATCATAAGCTCTAGACATCCATGGCTGTTTGTTTTATAAGATGAAAAGAAATCATACACGATTGGTTGCACTCATAATTGATAAATCGTTCAATAAATTGATAGCATTCAGTCTTACATAACGACCGTTCAAGCCACTTCTGAGTGATGCGGTATTGTTACAAGGCGGAGTATAAATGCTATATGGATCAATGTTTCCTTGCTCAGCAACTGCAACTCTAAGAGCCTGAAAACATTGCACGGATGGATGCAGAGATGATCCAAAATCACATGCAATTCTTAGAATCCTATATGTAGAATCTGAAATCAAACCATGTGTCCACCAGTACTCAAATGTCCCAACATAATCATGATAATCATCAGTAACACCATTTCCAACCTGTGGTAGCAATCACAGAATAATCAAACTCGTTATATCATTATCATAAGGTAGTTGTCTTGCATTGTGTCTGTATTAACATAAAAGATTATAGCATGAACCTAACAATCTTACCATAATTCCCTTAAAATTGATAGTTGGATTATTGATTCCTTTATTTCTCTGGTAAACAATTTGAGCCAATTGAGGAACATAATGACCTAAAAATCATTAAAAAATAAAACAAAAAATTGATTAATTTGTCATTGCAGAAAGCGTTTAATTGATAAGTATAGCACCAAAGTAGTAGAAAACTGATATTATCAAATAAAGATTTACCCGCATAACTTTCCCCGGCGATGTAGAATTCTCTATGCTTATATTGAGGAAATCTTTCAAACCAATTAACTAGAAAGATATATGCATCCTCAGCTGCAAAGTCAAGAAACTCAGATCTCAGATACAAACTAACATGTCAAATCTCATTGCCAAAACAAATCTGGCACTAGGAGTAAATCCTTCATGATCAAGACCATTACAAACCTATGCAACACTGACACGTGTGACTACATTCAGTTATTCCATTTTCTCAAACCATTATCAGTGTCGACGTGTCAGTTTTGCGTCGGTGCTACATAGTTACAAACTACATTACCTACCTGTTTTCTGGTCACCAAATGTGTACAGATCTGTTGTTTTATTACAATAAGAAAAACCAACACCAGCAGGAGAATCAAGGAACAGTATATTTGCCACTGCAACATCCAAAATAATAAATAGGCATAAATATTGTCAAAAATTGAAGAAAAAAAAATTTGTGTACGAATCAAAGCAACAAAGACTGAATCTCAGAATCGGACTTACAATTGTTCCAAGCATAACGATTCAAGAAAAGTGATTTGCCATCAGGCCTAATACGAAAAGGACCAATTTCTTCAGAAGCACCATAAGCAATAGAAGAACAACCAGGACCACCATTAAGCCATAGAACTAATGGCCTTGAATTGGGTCCACGGTTCAGTGGTGCTTCAATTAACCAGTAAAACAGTGCTCTTCCACTCTGTTCATTCACAGTCACATAGCCTGAATACTGTTCAAATCCAACATTCTTTGGTTGCCCTGGTAACTGCCTAATCTTATCTCTCTTTTGATCTTCTCTAGAAGAAGCCAATGAAATTCCAACACAGAAAATGGACACAAACAAAACAATGTAGAATATGGAATAACCCATTATTCTATAAATCAATAATTTTGCTTTTGCAAAAACCAAAACAAAACAAACAAAAAATGTACTTATGAATGAGAAAACCAATGGAATTAATTGAAGTGCTAAAAAGAATCAAAGACCAAATCTAGGAACACACATCCCAATACTAAAAGATCTAAAACTCAATCTAATCTAATGCCTACGTAGAGAGAAACAAGGAACAAGGCTAAAACTGTGAGGAAGTGAAAGACATAAAACTATGGTATTTATAAACATAAACATGTGGGTAATAATTTATTATGTTTGTACAATAATGAGTTGTTGGTTGTTACGAGCAACTATGTATGCATTTGGTCTTTGTAACCAATCATGAATGCTTTGAATTTAGTTATCTGTTTGTGGATTGATTGTTGCATATAATGCATTGTATATTAGCATGCTAGTTGACTGACTTGTTGAGTGGTGCACATGGGATTTATCAAACTTTCCATCTTTGAGGCTAAGATAGATAGATCTTATAATAATATTAATAACATCGTTATTATTGAGGCTTCAAATTGTGATTGTGTCATCATCATTATGGTCCATGCTAGTTTTATTAATATTTATGCAATTGCAACCACCTATAATACGACTCATTTACATTTATATTTATAATTAATAATTCATATATGAAAATGAAACACCTCTATCAGTAAAAACAAAATGATAAATTGACATTTTAGTCTTGAAATTATATGGAGTATATAATAAGGAAATAAAAAATAAAGAGATGGACAAGAACAAACCACAATAGTCAAATCAAAAGAGTGGCAGTGATAAAAGTAGGCAAAAATATCGCATAATTATAGTATCTCTATAAATATGAGACACTTGTACATTCTAACATGAGAATTTGAAAATGTGAATGATATCATCTAAAATCTAAATGAGGTGGGAGAGCATCAGTAAAGTTGTTATTGTTGTTATTTTTTTTATCATTATTGAATTTGGAAATTTATATTACATATAAGAAGAATACATCGAATTGTGATGTCTATCAAAAGGAATATGTTAAATTCAATTAACGTTTTTAATAAATATTATAACTTCACTAATTTTATTTCATTGAATTTTAGAATTTATATTTCTTACCTATTTTTTAAACAAATTTATTATATTTTTGAAAAATTAAATTTTATAACGAATACATTCTTACATTTTTTTTGTCAAGTAGTTTAGTGGTTAGAATTCATTTTAAGGTAAACAAGTAGGGTGTCTAGGGTTCGAACCCCGTCCCTACGTATTAAAATGCATTGTTCCTACTTTATAATGGTTATTTTTATCGTTAAATTATTTTTAAATCATATTTAGAAATTCGTATTTATTATTATTATTAGGCCTTATTATTACTACTACTACTATTATTCTTGAATTTGGCAATTCATATTAAACATAATAATACATTGAATCATGATGTCTATAAATAAGAATATGTAAAATTCCCCTAAAAAAAAGAATATGTAAAATTAAAATAAAATTTTGAATAAAATTTATAATTTCACAAAGTAATATTTATGAATTTGCAAATATTTCCTGTTTTCTTTTTTTAACAGAATTATTATATTTTAGATAGAAACAAAATAAATGCATTCCCACTCTTTTTTTACAATAAAGACATTCCCACTTGACAGCATTAAATTTATAAAAAAAAAACATTAATTAATAAATAGTTATTCAAAAAGTTTAAAATAAAAAGATTTGATTAATTAGAAACCTTTGGACTATAAGTATCTATTTAAAAATTAAAAATAAAGAAAACATTTCTTGTGTGATTTTTTTGAGGTCTACGCTGTTAAAATGAAAATTATGAGGTTTTGGGTGATTAATGGTCCAAATTATAGGTCTGTCCAAAAAAATGGTCCAAAATAAAGGGGATTTTTTTAGAATATCCATAGTTTTTAATGTTGCATGATTTCTTCATAGAAGATGTCACAGTTTTCAAATTTGATTGGTAGGCCTTTTGACAATTATTTTCAACTTTGTAGGCCATTGTGTTGGGAAGGTTTTGATTAACCTGTTTTTTGTTTGAAAAGATTGGAGACAGAGTATTAAAATTCTATGACAACCATAGCAGATGAAATGACAAGCATGCCTTCTTCACTAGCGGTAAAAATTCAAATAAAATGGGATGAGTTTACGGATTGACTAGTGAATAGTTGTAAATAGTGCTTTTAGTTGGAGTCTTCACCATAGCAAACAAGATTCAAAGTTGTTTTCTTTTGCTTTAATAGAAGCAAGATAAATGGGGTAACCATTTGTTTGAACATGTTCGTGCTTCAGTGGCCTATGAGCTAGGGCAAAAAAAAAAAAAAACTCAATGTCAAACATCAAATTAAATTAAATATACATATAAAACTAAGTCATTTTGATGCTCTGCTTTTGATTGTTAAATCTTTGTAATTTTCCTTTTCTTAACAACTTTTGTGCTTTGAATCGATTTTGTTAATATATTTTATCGTTTGTTTTTTTTAAATATGCATGTTCAAATAAGAAAAAAAAATAGCTTATCTTCTATCAAAAGAAAAACGCAATGACCATATATTTGATTTCCAAATGAAGTAAAGAAGAGAGATCATAGTGTAAGAAGATAGAAAGATATGAGAAATATAGTAGATATGGTTTAGTGTCTTGTTTGATAGAAAGCAAGAAGAGAAAGATATGTATTATATCTCTCTTCTTTTGTTTGGTTAATAAAAAGTGAGGAAAAAGAAATAGAATTATTGTAAAATGATAAAATTATCCTCTATCATCCAGTATGTAATTATTTTAATTGTTGTAAAAAAAATATTGTAGCTAAATTAATGAAATTATTTAAAATTATATTAATAATCTTTTTCAGAGGTTAGTCTGACTGAGTAAAATATGTTTGCATTCCTTCTAAATATGCACAACTTGCATCATTCAATATTAATCATAGGAGTTATTACAATGGTGGAGGTTAGCCATTTGGAATATTTGTATAATTTCAGGTTGCGGTGTACCTTCAACAATGATGTTAGGTGAGGTTTAGCATGGGAATGGAAAGTTGTTTCCCATGATGGGAAAGTTATTTTTAATGGTTAGATCAAATAAAGAACATATTCTTATCATACACTCTCAACACTATATTTTTTTCACATTATCTTTCACTTCCATCACCCTTCTCTCCTCCATCCTCACTTACTCCCCACCTTCAATGGCATCAAAATTTCCTTCAAACAAAAAACGTGATTTTCACTAACCCACCACCACCACTCCACCAGTAACATCAAGTTCATTGTCCTACCTCTTCTAAATCACGACAACCATCTCTCCTCACTCTCTTTATAGTTTTTTTCTCCCAAACTGAGAAATGAAATACCAAATTTATTATTTTACCACTCACAATTTCTCATAAACCAATCTTCTTATTTATTTTATATTATATATTTATTTTGATTTGATACTTTTCACTTGAATCCCACAATAAAATAAAAGAAGGTCATTTGATTTGTAATGGAAATTTAATGTGTGAAAATTGGGAGTGATGCGTTTGAAAGGTTTTAAGCAATATGTTTTACGTGATATGAATGTTGTTGTTGTTTCTAGATTAAAAACTTTTTCTCTGATTTTTTCAAACATAAGAATCATACATATTAACTAGATTTGTAGACTAAATCAGCATGAAACAATGGGTGTGGTGGGTGACTACATGAATGGGGAATGGAGAAGAGAGAATGTTGATGGATGATATAGTGTGGGCTGACCATCATAAAATATGTGTTCCTCTTTAATCTGATGGTCAAAAAAAAATTTCCCATGATGGGAAACAACTTCACTGTCCCAGGCTAAATGCCACCATGATGTTAAGTCGTGGTTTTGATCACAGCTATTTGACAAAATCCTTAGGTTCTTTAGAAACTTATTTTGATAGACTTGTTTGCTCAAGGTCTTTTCGAAGATTATCTTTCATTGGGCAATCGTCTCTTTCTTCGGTGGGTATACAGAGAAATCTTTAAAAAATATTTTTAGAGTCGCAACAATGCAGTCAATTCATTTTGGTGGCTACGTAAACTTCAAAAGAATACTCATGTAATGTATATTTTAGAATCTTGCCGTGTTTGAATATGTGTTGTTTCATACTCAACGAATTTTAAAGTATCAATAATTTTGATGATGTTTTGTTATTGGGTGATGAAAAAATTCTACAACACACAATATATTCGCAAAGACAGAGGAGCAAAAGACGAATTTTAGCAACCAACACTTTCTCAAAGCAAAAGTCAAGGATAAAATTGTAATTATCGTTTTTTGAGTGACTTTTTTGCTGGTCATTATTGCTATCCTCTCTCTCTCTCTCTCTCTCTCTCTCTCCCTCTCTCTCTCATGGGTGAGTTCTTCCATTGTCTTCAAATCAAGTGCAGTAAGTGGTTATGAAACCATACATATAATTGCGTTTTTTTTATTCGGCTCTCGATTTCATTTTCTTCTGTTTAAGCAACATTGATGAATACCCGGTCCTTTTCATATTTATGATTTATATCATTCAAACTTAATGCTACGATTAATCACCCATCTCCGTCTAACCAATTCTTTATTAGACGGCGAAATAAACACCTCGAACGTGTTTAATACGGTAGAACTCGTCGGCCACAGAAGTTGGTAAGTGCAACGGTGTGGGAACCATATCTCGTAATTAAAAAGTGGTTTTTTTTATAAGATAAAAAAAAAAGTGTTGTTGTAATCGTGGGAACCCAACAAGTTCATGAATCCAAAAGAAACTCAACATATAACCACATAATTGTTGATAGCAGTTTAAGAAATTGGAAGAACAATGTATAAAAAGAAACTGGGAAAACGTGATAAAGAGTGAAACAGTGACGAAAAAGGAAAATAGAGAGAATGAGAAAATGGGACCATTTAAAGGTAAATTACTACTTTAACCTTTAGAAATTAGATTTGATTGTTTCAGAAAACAAAAAGTGGATTTTTG